>UMGZ01036043.1_pt1 | contig 36670 bp, 30 predicted proteins | sample 1965421 | NCBI WGS metagenome assembly UMGZ01 (sample SAMEA4836087, study PRJEB28245) | human gut metagenome | biome: gut microbiome; material: fecal sample | place: Denmark | collected 2008
CCGAAAACAGCCACAAACGACCATGGGACTTATTGCCAAAAAGCCATCGCCCCCCGAGGCTAACATGACGTTCGACCTGACACTCGGCCCGGCGTCCACGCACACCGAAGAGCGGCGCAGCCGTATGCTGGCGGCCGAATGGTATCCGCAAAGCGGCGTACAGATGACATGGCCGCACGCCGGGACCGACTGGGCGCCGATGCTGGCCGAAGTGACGGAGTGCTACGTGCGCATGGCCTATGAGATAGCCTCGCGCGAACGGCTGCTCATCGTGACGCCCGAACCCGACGCTGTCGGCCGCCTGCTGGCCGAGCGCCTGCCCCGCCGTGTGGTGGAGAACACGGTGCTCTTTGCCTGCCCCACGGACGACACTTGGGCGCGCGACCACGGCTTCCTCTCCGTCGTGGGCGGGCGGCGGACCGAACTGTTCGACTTCCGGTTCGACGGATGGGGCGGCAAGTTTCCCGCCGACCGTGACAACGCCATCAACCGCCGCCTGCACGAGGCCGGGATGGTGCGCGGCGATTACGCCCCGCACCTCGACTTCACCCTCGAGGGGGGCAGCATCGAAAGCGACGGCCGGGGCACTATCCTCACGACGTCGGCATGCCTGCTCAATCCCAACCGCAATCCCGGGCTCAGCCGGGCAGAGATCGAAGAACGGCTGCACGCCTGGTTGGGCACAGAACGCGTCCTGTGGCTCGACCATGGCCATCTCGACGGCGACGACACAGACAGCCACGTCGACACGTTGGCGCGCCTCTGTCCCGACGACACGATAGCCTACGTCCGCTGCGACCGACCCGATGACCCGCACTATGCCGACTTGCAGGCTATGGAAGCACAAATCCAGGGTTTCCGCACGGCCGAAGGCAAGCCCTACCGCCTCGTGCCCCTGCCCTGGCCCGACGCCATCTATGACGAAGGCGAACGCCTGCCCGCCACGTATGCCAACTTCCTGGTGATGAACTCCACCGTGCTCTATCCCACTTACGGGCAACCGGAGCACGACGACGACGCCCGCCGTGCGCTCGCACAGGCATTCGTGGGCTACGACCTCGCAGGCATCGACTGCCGCCCGCTCATCCGCCAGCACGGCTCGCTCCACTGCGCCACCATGCAGTTCCCCGCCGGCGTGCTCTGACTGGCACACCACACATTATTATAATATACACCCGAAAAGATGAACCGCATCCTACGCATAGGCATCGTCCAGCAAGCCAACACGGCCGACGTGGCGCAAAACCGCGCCCGACTGGCCGAAGCCATCGGCCACCTGGCCGGCGACGGCGCACGCCTCGTCGTGTTGCAGGAACTGCACGACTCACTCTACTTCTGCCAGACTGAAAATCCCGACCAGTTCGATCTGGCAGAGCCCATACCCGGCCCGGCCACCGCTTTCTACTCCGACGTGGCCCGGCGCCACGGCATAGTGCTTGTCACGTCGCTCTTCGAACGTCGGGCAGCCGGACTCTATCACAACACCGCCGTAGTCTTCGAAGCCGACGGCAGCATCGCCGGCCGCTACCGCAAGATGCACATTCCCGATGACCCTGCCTATTATGAGAAGTTCTACTTCACGCCCGGCGACCTCGGATTCCACCCCATCGACACGTCGGTCGGACGGCTCGGCGTGCAGGTCTGCTGGGACCAGTGGTATCCCGAAGGCGCGCGTCTCATGGCGATGCAGGGCGCAGAGATACTTATCTACCCGACGGCCATAGGCTTCGAAAGCAGCGACGCCCCCGAAGAACAGGCGCGTCAACGGGAAGCATGGATCACCGTACAGCGCGGCCACGCCGTAGCCAACGGCCTTCCGCTCATCGCTGTCAACCGCACAGGCCACGAGCCCGACCCTTCGGGCCAGACAGCCGGCATCCAGTTCTGGGGCAGCAGCTTCGTGGCCGGTCCCCAAGGCGAAATCCTCCGTCAGGCCCCCGCGGACGAGGAATGCAGCTTCACGGTCGACCTCGACCTCGGCCGGTCTGAACGCGTCCGCCGCTGGTGGCCTTTCCTGCGCGACCGGCGCATCGACTGCTTCGACGGCCTCACACGCCGCTATCTCGACGGGGATTAAACACCCGTCCCGAACGCCGCCCCGGCGGCACAACACACACGTCACACCTTCAACTTTATCCATAAGACACCATGTCAAACCTAAGATTCCAAGTCGTTGAAGCCGCGTTCAGCAAGCGGCCTCTCGAAGTGTCCCAGCCCAAAGAGCGTCCAAGCGCGTATTTCGGGAAATACGTCTTCAATCAAGAGAAGATGTTCAAGTATCTCCCACTCGACACCTACAAAAAACTGCGTGAAGTGATCGAAAACGGCACAGCCCTCGACCTTCAAGTAGCCAACGAGGTAGCGCAAGGCATGAAGCAGTGGGCCATCGACATGGGAGTGACCCACTGCACGCATTGGTTCCAACCGCTGACCGAAGGCACTGCCGAGAAACACGACTCGTTCGTCGAACACGACGGCAAGGGCAGTGTCATCGAGGAATTCTCAGGCAAACAACTCGTCCAGCAGGAGCCCGACGCCTCGTCGTTCCCCAACGGCGGCATCCGCTCGACTTTCGAAGCACGCGGATACTCAGCATGGGACCCGGCGTCACCGGTGTTCATCGTCGGAGACACACTGATGATCCCAACCGTATTCATCTCATACACCGGCGAAGCGCTCGACTACAAGGCTCCCCTGAAAAAATCGCTCCTCGCCGTGGACAAAGCCGCCACCGCCGTGGCGCAATACTTCAATCCCGACGTCCGCCGCGTCATAGTCAACCTCGGGTGGGAGCAGGAATACTTCCTCGTCGACGAAGGCCTCTATGCCGCACGCCCCGACCTGCTTCTGACGGGCCGCACGCTCATGGGGCACGACTCGGCAAAGAACCAGCAAATGGAGGACCACTACTTCGGCGCCATACCGGAGCGCGTGGCAGCCTTCATGAAGGAACTGGAAATCCAAGCGCTGGAACTCGGCATCCCGGTCAAGACACGCCACAACGAGGTCGCCCCGAACCAGTTCGAACTCGCCCCGATCTACGAAGAGTGTAACCTGGCCGTCGACCACAATATGCTTATCATGTCGCTCATGCGCAACGTGGCGCGCAAGCATGGCTTCCGCTGTCTGCTCCATGAGAAGCCCTTTGCCGGCATCAACGGCTCCGGTAAGCACAACAACTGGTCCCTGCAAACCGACACGGGCATCCTGCTCCACGCTCCGGGCAAGACACCCGAAGAGAATCTGCGCTTCATCACGTTCATCGTCGAGACGCTCATGGCGGTCTACAAACACAACGGACTGCTCAAAGCATCCATCATGAGCGCCACGAACGTACACCGTCTCGGTGGCCATGAAGCGCCCCCGGCCATTATTTCCTCATTCCTCGGCACGGAATTGTCGCGGCTGCTCGACGAGATTGAAAACAGCAGCAACGAGATGCTCTTCAAGCTCAGCACGAAGCACAACATGGATTTGGACATCCCGCAAATCCCCGAACTGACTGTCGACAACACCGACCGTAACCGCACGTCGCCCTTTGCTTTCACCGGAAACCGCTTTGAGTTCCGCGCGGCCGGGTCTTCGGCCAACTGCGCAAGCTCCATGCTCATGCTCAACACCGCAGTGGCCGAAGCGCTCACCAGTTTCAAGGAACGCGTGGACGCCCTCATCGCCAGCGGCGAAGAAAAGACCGAAGCCATCCTCAGCGTCCTGCGTGACGACATCAAGACCTGCCGCCCCATCCACTTCGACGGGAACGGGTACAGCGAGGAATGGAAGAAAGAGGCACAGCGCCGCGGGCTCGACTGCGAGACCAGCTGCCCGCTCAACTTCGACCGCTACCTCGATCCCGAAACCATCCAGATGTTCGAGTCGATGCATGTGATGAACCGCCACGAACTGGCCGCACGCAACGAAATCAAGTTCGAGACTTACCAGAAGAAGGTCCAGATCGAGGCCCGCGTCCTTGGAGATCTCGCCATGAACCACATTATCCCCGTGGCCACCAAGTATCAAAGCGAGCTCATCGACAGTGTGCACAAGGTCTACGACATTTTCCCCCGCGAGAAGGCGAAGGAACTCACGGCATACAATCTGGAAATCATTGAGAAAATCAACAAACACACCAGCTTTATTGCCAAAGCGGTGGACGAAATGGTTGAAACGCGCAAAGCCGTGAACAGAATCACCAACATCCGCGAAAAGGCCATCGCCTACCACGACCAGATCGCACCTTACTTTGAAAGCATCCGCTACCACATCGACAAGCTCGAACTCATCGTCGAGGACGAGATGTGGACGCTGCCGAAATATCGCGAACTGCTTTTCATCCGATAACCGCGGCTGCCACGGCCGGCTGACACGGCCCGACAGCGCAAAAGCAACCGCCACAAGCAAGGCGGGGAACAGGGACGCACTCCCTTTGTTCCCCGCCTTTTTCTGTTCCCGTCCTGAGAGGGAACACGGATGCTGCGACAGGAAAAACGAACGCAGCGACCGTGTTGACGGGAGCCCTGACAGTACGGACGGGACAGGCACCGTGGCATCCTCCCACGCCCCTGCCCCGCAGGGCCGAAGCGGGCATAAAAATTAAGGGAGTCCTGCGATCGACAGGCACTCCCTTAACCAACACAAAAACTAAACTAGACTTAACTAATAAATAGTTACGTTATCTCACGACAACACTGCAAATTTACAAACAGGGAAGCAAATTTCACCCCCCCCAATAGCTAAAAAACCTTAACTGCGATAGATTTTTTACCATCGTGCGCTGCGTTCTTGCAGAAGTGCGTCCAGAATCACAATCGCAGCCATCGCTTCGACCACCGGGACAGCGCGCGGAAGGACACAAGCGTCGTGCCGGCCGCGCGCCGTGAGCGAGGTGGGCCGTCCGGCTGTGTCGACGGTCTGCTGCGCCATCAGGAGGGTTGCCACGGGCTTGAAGGCCACGCGGAAATAGATGTCCTGCCCGTTACTGATGCCGCCCTGGATGCCGCCGCTATGATTGGTCAGCGTCGTAATGCCGCCCTTTCCGTCGGGACAGAAACGGTCGTTCTGCTCGCTGCCATAGCCGGCAGCGCCGGCGAAGCCCTCGCCATACTCAAAGCCCTTGACGGCATTGATGGACAACATGGCCGCACCGAGGCGGGCATGCAGTTTGCCGAACACGGGATCGCCCAGACCGGCGGGGCAGCCTGTCACCACGCCCGTTATGACACCACCCACGGTGTCGCCCCGCCCTTTCACGTCGGCAATGAGTCGGGCCATCTCTTCGGCTTTGACGGCGTCGGGACAGCGCACTGCGTTTGTCTCGATGAGTGCCGGGTCGTAGTGCGTATAATCTGCGTCGAGCGCGACAGGCCCGACCTGCGACGTGTAGGCATATACGGAGATGCCGCGCGTGCGGAGCGCCATCTTGGCAAAGGCTCCCGCCACGACGCGCGCTATCGTCTCGCGTGCCGATGAGCGTCCGCCGCCGCGATGGTCGCGCAGGCCGTATTTCTGGACGTAGGTGTAGTCCGCATGAGAGGGGCGGAAGACGTCGCGCAGGTTGTCATAGTCCGACGAATGCTGGTTTTCGTTACGCACGAGGAAGCCGATAGGCGTCCCGGTGGTGCGCCCCTCGAACACGCCCGAGAGCAGTTCGACGCGGTCTGGCTCCTTGCGGGCTGTGGTCAGGTGGCTCTGTCCCGGCCGGCGGCGGTCGAGCTCGCTTTGGAGGAAGTCGAGGTCCACTTCCACGCCTGCCGGGAAGCCGTCGAGCACGCCTCCGATGCCCGCCCCGTGGCTCTCGCCGAACGAGGTCAGGCGGAAGATGTTTCCAAACGTATTCATGACGTCCGTCTTAACCCTGCTGGGGCGTTAGGTCAGTGGCAGTGGCCCCCGCCGCAGCAGTGGCCGTCTTCGTGGTGGCCGCCGTGATGGCCGCATCCCTCATGACCGCCGTCGTGGTGGCCGCAGCAGTGATGGCCGTCGCCATGGCCGTCCTCGTGGTCGCCACAGCCTCCTCCGCAGCCGTCGCAGCAACAGCCCTCGCCGCTCATGCGGTTGATGAATCCTTGGATCTCGTCGTTCGTCGCCGGACGCATCACGACAACTTCGCCCTTGAAGTGGAGCGACTTGCCCGAAAGGGGGTGGTTCATGTCGACCGTCACCTCCTTCTCGCCGACTTCGAGCACAAGACCCTGCAAGTGGTTGCCGTCTTCGTTGAGCAGGGTGATCACGTTGCCCGGATAGATGTTTTCCTTGTCGAAATGACCGTTCACACAGAACATCTGGCGGTCGAGATGGAGCACGCGCTTTTCCTCATAGTCGCCATAGGCGTCCTCCTTGGCCAGGACGAAATCGAACTTGTCGCCCTGGTTCAGCGGGGCTACCTGCTGCTCAAAGGCGTCGAGCGTGAAGCCCATTCCGGAGATAAACTGGAAAGGATGCTCCACGGGAGCCTTCTCGACCAGCTCGGTCACGCCGTCTTCGCCCGTTGTGTAGAGTTCGTAGGCGACTGCCACGTATTTGTTTTCCGTTGTTTCCATATTTTTGTTGATTTTGTTAGGATTTTCAGTCATTCCTTTCCCTTCGTGAAAGGCAGACAAAGATACGCTTTTTCGCCCACACGCGCAACCCGAAGCTTGTTTTAATCTGTCCGCGACGCCCGGGGCCGTCACGACACCGACGCCCCCGGGAGCAGGCAGGCCCGCACGGGAAACGGACAGCCGTCCAGAAAAATCCGTCAGCCGGACGGAAAATTCTGGCAGCCGGACGGAAAAGCGATGTCCGGCCGACGGGAAAAACCGTCAGCCGGACATGTGGTTCCACCGCCCGGAAGGACGGTCGGGAAGGCGTCAGGAAAGGGTCAGGCCCAGTTCCGCATTCAGTTTCCGCAGGCCTTCGCTGCGTTCCAGCATCTGCTGGAACTGCTCACGCTTGCTGTACACACGGACTTGCTCCCGTGCTTCGGCCACACGCAGCCGCATGTGCAGCTGGCTGTTTTTCAGTTCCCTGCGCAATGCCCGCTCGATGTCGGGAACAAGGGGCTGAAAAAAATGGAGCACCTGTTCGTTCTCCACGATGGCCTCAAAGTCGTCCGGAGGCAACAGGCGCAGGGTCATGCTCTTCATCCGGGCGGCCATGGCGGCCTGCTCCTGCGGCAGGGTGTCGGCCACACGGAGCCAGTTGTAGGTCAAGGCGTGCTCGTCATACGGCTCGTGCCCCCAATCGGGTTCGGCAGGGGCTGCGGGCACGGTCTCGACGGTCTCGGGCGCAGCCGCAGGATGCTGGCGGATAGAGATGGTGACAATCGGTTTCAATGTCGACGCGCCGCGCTGGGCACTGCTCTTCTTCAAGGCTTCCATCACGCTTTGCGACGGCTCGTGGACGGGACGGGCGTCGGCGGGCGTAGGTGCGGGGGCAGCCTGAGGCGGGCGCTGTCCATAGGCAGGGGCTTCTTCCGCCACGACGGCGGGATGCGGCTGGGCGGGCGCGGCAGCCGCTGGCTTCGGCGCGGCAACCTGGGCCGCACCGGGCGTAAAGAGGGGTTTGAGCGTCTTCTTAGGGCCAAGCCCCGAAGGCGGCTCATCGTCGGTGGAGAGCTGGGCGACCTCGATGAGGGTGAGCTCGACAAGCAGGCGCTTGTTCCGGCTGGCGCGGTAGTTCAGGTCGCAGTCGTTGCAGAGTTTCAAGGCGCGGTAGAGGAATTTCGGCGTGCAGCGGGCGGCCTGCTCACGATAGCGCTGGCGGACACTGTCGGCCACTTCGAGCAGCGGCAGGGTGCTCTCGTCATGCGCCACGAGGAGGTCGCGGAAATGGGACGCCAGCCCGCCGACAAAGTGGTTGGCCTCGAAACCCTTGTTAAGGATTTCGTTGAAAATCAACAGGCACTCGCCCACATCGCCAGCCAGCAGGCGGTCGGCGATGCGGAAGTAGTACTCATAATCGAGCACGTTGAGGTTGCGGATTGTCTGCTGGTAAGTGATGTGTCCCTCGGTGAAACTCACGACTTGGTCAAAGATCGACAGGGCGTCGCGCATGCCGCCGTCGGCCTTCTGGGCGATGACATTGAGGGCGGCATCCTCGCATTCGACGCCCTCTTGCGCGGCCACGTGACGGAGATGGGACACGATGTCGCCGACCTCCATGCGGTTGAAGTCGTAGATCTGGCAACGGCTCAGTATGGTCGGGAGGATCTTGTGCTTTTCCGTCGTAGCCAAGATAAAGATGGCGTGGGCGGGCGGCTCCTCAAGGGTTTTCAGGAAAGCGTTGAACGCCGCGGCCGACAGCATGTGCACCTCGTCGATGATGAACACCTTATACTTCCCTACCTGCGGCGGGACATGGACTTGCTCGATGAGCGAACGGATGTCCTCGACAGAGTTGTTGGAGGCCGCGTCAAGCTCATGGATGTTATAGCTGCGCTGCTCGTCGAAAGCCACGCAGCTCTCGCAGTGGCCGCAGGCCTCACCCTCGGGCGTCGGCGAAAGGCAATTGATGGTCTTGGCAAAAATGCGGGCGCATGTGGTCTTCCCGACGCCGCGCGGGCCGCAGAAAAGGTAGGCGTGGGCCAGCTTGCCGGAAGCGATGGCGTTTTTCAACGTAGTGGTCAGGGCCTTCTGCCCGACAACGGAGTCGAACGTCGCCGGACGGTACTTGCGCGCCGATACGACATAGTGTTCCATGGCGGTTATCTTATCATTCAACAGTAGGGTCAAATTATCAATCGGCCGACGCGCCCGCTTCGGTCGGGCGGAACGAACCGTCGGGCAGGTGAGTCACGACGACACGCCGGGCCTCGGCGTTGCCCCACCGGGGGATTTCGGCAATAGGGCGCCCTGTCAGGACCGAGAGTATGCAGCGGTTGAAGAGGCCGTGGCCGACAGCAAGCACGCGGCAACCGTCGTAGTGCCCGCAGACAAAGCTGAGGAACGCCCGCGCACGCTCAGCCATGGCCTCGACTCCCTCCACATCGGGCGGGAACGGCGCACGGCGAGCCTCAGCGATACGGCAGCCCGTCAGCGAGCCCCAGTCGCGTTCGCGGAGCAGGGACGTCGTCACAAGAGGCAGGCCAAAGGCTTCGTTCAGCACGCGGGCCGTGGCCACGGTACGGGACAGGTCGCTCACGAGGAGAACGTCGAACCGTTCGCCTGCCAGCTCCCGCCGCAACGTTTCGGCTTGCCGCACACCGTTCGCGGTCAGGCGGCCGGGCAGGTGGCCTTGCAGGATGCCGTCGAGGTTCTCCTGCGTTTCACCGTGGCGCACAAGGAATAACTCCACCATTGCCTATCGGAACATACGGTCAGCGGAATGAATCGGTCAGGAGTTTTATTTCGATGGCCGGCGAGATACGCTCGTACAGGATATTGTAGACCGCGTCCAGAATAGGCATGTTCACGTGGAAGTGCCGGTTGATGTCCTTCATGCACTTCGTCCCGTAGTAGCCTTCGGCTATCATCTCCATCTCGATCTGCGCGCTTTTTACCGAATACCCCTTACCGATCATTGTGCCGAAGACGCGGTTGCGCGAGAAGTTGGAATAGCTCGTCACGAGCAAGTCGCCGAGATACACGGAGTCGTAGACGTTTCGTTCGATGGGGTAAACGGCGCGCAGGAAGCGGCTCATCTCCTGCACGGCGTTGGCTATGAGCACCGACTGGAAGTTGTCGCCGTATTTAAGTCCGTTGCAGATGCCCGTGGCGATAGCGTAGACATTTTTCAGCACGGAGGCGTATTCAATGCCGATAACATCCGTCGCCGTCTTCGTCTTGATGTAATGGCTGGCCAGTGTGTCTGCCAAGGCGCGCGCCTTTTTCGGGTCGGCGCAACCGACGGTGAGATAGGTCAGGCGGTCAAGCGCCACCTCCTCGGCATGGCTGGGGCCGCCGAGCACGGCGAGGTTCTCGTCGGGCACGTTGTAGACTTGGCGGAAATACTCCGAGCAGACGAGGTTCTCGTCGGGAACGATGCCTTTGATGGCCGTCACGACAAACTTGTCGCTGATGCGGACTTTCAGCTTGCGGAGATGGTTTTTCAGATAAGGCGATGGGGTGACGAAGATCAGTGTGTCTGAGGCGCGCACTGTCTCGTTCAGGTCGGACGAAAAGGTGATACGGCTGACGTCGAAATGCACCCCGGTGAGATAGTCGGGGTTATGCTCCACGCGTTTGAACTCATCAATGACATCGCTGCGGCGCATGTACCAATTGAGGTGACCGACGCGTTCGAGCACCATTTTTGCAATGGCCGTGGCCCAACTGCCGCCGCCGATGACCGCTATTTGTCCACATCCTTCCATAGTCTGCGCGTTTTCCGTAAGGTGTGAAAAGCAGGCGGCCGGAAGTTTCCTGCCCGCCGGCCGCCTGCATGTAATTTCAGATTATAGTTTGGCAATCCACGCAGCCACGTCGGCCACGCTGGGCTTCACCATCTCGAGCTTGTATTTCTTAATGATTTCGCCCAGTTGCTGCTGCACTTTCTGAGGATTGGCGTCTTTGAGGTCGCCTACAAGGTTGTAGCCCGCCTTTTGGAGCAGGGGGACCCACTCCTCGCCGATGCCGAGTTCGGCATACTTGGAGGCGGCGTCGCGGGGTGCCTTCTTCTCGGGACGCATCTGCGGGAAGAAAAGCACTTCCTGTATCGTAGTCTGTCCGGTCATGAGCATCACGAGGCGGTCCATGCCGATGCCGATGCCAGACATGGGCGGCATGCCGTACTGCATGGCGCGGAGGAAGTCCTGGTCGATATACATGGCCTCGTCGTCGCCCTTTTGCGAAAGGCGGAGCTGCTCCTCGAAGCGTTCTTCCTGGTCAATCGGGTCGTTCAGCTCACTGTATGCGTTGGCCAGTTCCTTGCCGTTGACCATCAGCTCGAAGCGTTCGGTCAGTGCGGGGTTGTCGCGGTGTTTCTTGGTGAGCGGGCTCATCTCCACGGGATAGTCGGTGACGAACGTGGGCTGGATGTAGGATCCCTCGCAGAACTCGCCGAAGATTTCGTCAATCATCTTGCCCTTGCCGAATGTTTCGTCGACGGTTTCGAGGCCCAGTTCCTTGCAGATGGCACGGATTTCGTCTTCCGTCTTGCCGTCGAGGTCGTAGCCGGTCTTCTCCTTGATGGCGCCGAGGATGGTGACGCGCTTGAACGGTGCTTTGAACGAGATAACGTTGTCGCCGACCTTGACTTCGGTCGTGCCGTTCACGTCGAGACAGATCTTCTCCAAGAGGCGCTCTGTGTACTCCATCATCCACTTGTAGTCCTTATACTGCACGTAAAGCTCCATGCAGGTGAACTCGGGGTTATGGCTCTTGTCCATACCCTCGTTGCGGAAGTTCTTGCCTATCTCATAGACGCCTTCAAAGCCGCCCACGATGAGACGTTTCAGGTAGAGCTCCGTCGCGATGCGCAGGTAGAGGTCGACGTCGAGCGTGTTGTGGTGCGTGATGAACGGCCGGGCGCTCGCGCCGCCGGGGATGGGTTGCAGGATGGGCGTCTCGACCTCCATGAAGCCGTCCTTGTCGAAAAACTCGCGCATGGACTTGAACACCTGTGAACGTTTGATGAACGTCTCTTTGACGCCGGCATTCACGATGAGGTCCACGTAACGCTGGCGGTAGCGCAGCTCGGGATCGTCGAACGAATCGTAGGTCACACCGTCCTTCTGCTTCACCACGGGCAGGGGACGTATGCTCTTGGCCAGTACGGTGAGCGCTTGGGCATGGACACTGATTTCGCCGGTCTGCGTACGGAAGACGAAGCCCTTGACGCCGACAAAGTCGCCCAAGTCGAGCAGGCGTTTGAACACCGTGTTGTACAGCTCCTTGTCCTCACCCGGACAGATGTCGTCGCGCGTCACGTAGACCTGAATGCGCCCTTTCGAATCCTGAAGCTCCATGAAGCTCGCCTTGCCCATGACGCGGCGGCTCATCATACGCCCCGCGATGCACACCTGGCGCGGCTCGGTGGCCTCGTCGTCAAATTCGTCTTTTATGTCGACCGAGAAAGCATCCGTGGGGTAAGCCGCGGCGGGATAAGGGTTGATTCCCATTGCGCGGAGCTCCTCCAACGCTTTACGGCGGTTGATTTCCTGTTCGCTAAGTTCGAGAATGTTCATTTTGTCGTTCTTTCGGTTTTACTTGCAAAGGTAAGGTTTTTTTCCGACGCAGGCAACATCCCGCCGCCTTAGGCTCAGAGCGAATGCGAACAAAGCGACAGGAAAAACAGTCAGGGCGACAGAAAATCCTGTCAAAGCGAGCGTGTTCAACCACAGTACACCCGTATATATAAATAATGTATGCAGGCATCACAACCTCCCTCACCATGCCACATGACGCTCGGCGGGAAACGGCAACGGGCCTCCCGGCCCTTCTTTCCTCTCCGAGCGGGTGTTAGAGCCCCCTTATCAAAAAATCAAACACTTATTAACATAATTTTACCCCCCCAGATGCGCATTTCACAAATAGTCAGTATTTTTGCGCACAGAGAAGCCTACAAAACAGGCACGGAGCTCGAAGCAGAAACGGCAGCGACAGGAAGAACAACCGCACTGACCGGAACGCCAACTGACGCGGAAAAACACACCCAAGCACACCAAGCGATTCGAACAACCCCAAATATCAAACTTATGCGTAAAATTACTACTTTCCTCTGCACCTTGGGCCTCACGACAGGAGCATGGGCGCAACAGACAGCGGCGGACGACCGAGTGATCACTTCGATTGGCGAGCCCCTCACCGGTGTCGAACAAGTGACCGACGGCGGCGTTTATGTGTTTCACTGCAACAGCGCGAACCAAAACGGCTACGTGACGACCGCCACGCCGGCCGACGGAATCTTGGACAGACTGACCGGCCACGCGGGGGCACTCCGCGTGACAGCGGGCGGAGCCTCGCCGCAATTGGGCGACCCTGTTTCCGACGTCGTCATCACCGTGCACACACAGGATGTCGACGGCACCACGCAGTACAGCTTCCAGTTCGCCCAATCGGAGGGCTACATCGCCAACCTCGACATCCTCACGACGCCGGTCGCCACTTCGATGGGTATTCCCGTATACACTACGACAAACACCGAAGAAGCCTGGTTCACGCTTGAATACAACACGAACAACCAAGGCACGGGCTTTAAGATCAAAAGCACCGTGGCAGACAGCAACAACCGCCTTTGGCTCAACACGGGCAATCCGGAAGGAAGCAGCCACAAAATGGGACTGACCATTTGGACCGGCGCGAACAACGCCCAAGGCAACTTCACGATTTACCCCGTGACACTGGGCAGCAACGAAGAGTTTCAGCTCGCCGATAACATCGCCACTAACCTCACGCCCTTCTTCGAGCACCCGGACTACATGCTTCCGACAGCCGAAGGCGGCAAGATGCTTTCGACCGAGGACTGCGACGAACTCCGCAGCGAGTACGACGCCCTCGTAGCCGCCCCCACCACGGAAGCCTACAATACCCTGCTCGGTAAAGTGAACAGCGCCCAGGTCAGCCTCAGCGACGGCGGCTACTTCCGCATCCATAACGCCTATCACAACAAGGACTTGACCATCAACGCCGACAAGATGCTCAACGTCACCGCAGCCGACGCCACTGACGCCACGCAGGTATGGCAGCTCACAGAGGCCGACGGCAACAAGTTCACCCTCCGCGCACAAGGGTGCTACGCCGGCGACCAAGACCAGACACACGTTCCCGCTGTCGAAGAATCCGCCGCCGTCACGTTCTACCTCGGACTGTGCATGGCCACAGACAGCCGCGGCGACGCCGAGGCCCAATGGTTCATCGACAAAGACCACGCCGAAAGTGTCAGTACGAACGACGACGCCAACCAAACGGCGCTCTACGTCAACGCTGACGGTACAAACGTCAATCTGCGGCCGAACCATTGGGGCGCCTCAGCATGGTATATCATCAAAGCCCCGACACTCAGCTTCTCCATCGGCACAGCCGGATATGCCACCGCTCAGTTCGACTTTGCCGTACAGCTTCCTGTGGGAATGACCGCCTATACCGCCACCGGAGAGAGCGACAACGCCATCACGCTCGAAGCCATCGACGGCGGCCTCGTACCCGCCAAGACGCCCGTCCTGCTCGAAGCCGCGGAGGGCGACTACACGCTCAACATCCTCAGCAGCGACGCGGCCAGCCGGGACGGTAACCTGCTGAAAGGCTCGCTCCTGCCTCTCACCATCCCCGCCGAAGAGAACGCCTACATCCTGGCCCTGGACGACAACAGTCAGGCTGCCTTCTTCCGCGTCAGCCAAGACGGCCGTGACCTCGCCCGCAACAAGGCCTACTATGTCAGCACGCAGGCTACAGCAGAAAGCCCGTCACTCGCCTTGGACTTCGGCAAACCCGCCGTGGGCATCGACAACGCAATCACCCCCGGCACACAGGCCCCGGAAACGTACTACGACTTACAAGGACGCCGCGTGCTCTATCCCTCGAACGGCATATTCGTCACAGCAGACGGCCAAAAAGTATTCATCAAATAAACGACAACAACCCCTAACACACAAAACGCGATGAAAAAAACGTATATCATCCCCACCGCAGAAATCATTGACCTCCACGTCGAAGCACCCATTCTGGCAGGCTCTGAAAAAAATATAAAGCTCGGTGAAGGAGAAAAGGACGCCGCCGAATCCCTCAGTGCAAAAAACATCTGGAAAAACTACAACTGGGACGAAGAATAAGCCAGTTCACGCGGCCATGACGCCGCACTTTACCCATGAGCTCCCCGCCGGTGCACCTGTCAAGGCCTCCGGCGGGGAGTCTTGCGTCTCCCGAAGCCGCACCTTTCCCACCTCCCGTGCTGAGGGGCTCCGTTTCCGTTCTGCACGCCTCTGCTGCCGAAACGGCGACGGCCACGGGCATTCCTGCCGTCCCGACTGATTGTTTCTTATCCCGCTCTACTGCGCATATTCTTCCGGATTCCGCCTTCGAACAGCGTCACGCACCAAGCCGGGACAGCACTCCCCTGCCCCGTGAACAGACGGGGAAAGGGATCTACCACACAACGGCAGCCACGCATTCTGGAATAGCGCCAGCATTTACAGCCACGACATCCCGATGCCTGCGGAAGCTACAATAAAAAGAAGAAGGCTTGCCACTCTCGCGAAAACTTCCTAACTTTGCGGTGTCCGCACTGCGCGGATGCCGCCCCGCGCGGCAACTCGTAAAACAAAATCACTTCAAGGCATGAAGACTATCCAGATCGACATCACCAAAGCCGCCCAGTTCCTCACCCCCGGCGCCATCGAGGCGCTCGAACCTCAGGTAAAAGCCGCCCACGCTTCGCTCGAAAACGGCACCTGCCCGGGCAACGACTTCCTGGGCTGGCTGCACCTTCCCAGCTCGACGACGGCCGACTTCCTGGCTGACCTGAAAGCCACCGCCGCCACCCTGCGCGAGAACTGCGACACCATCGTCGTGGCCGGCATCGGCGGCAGCTACCTCGGCGCCCGCGCCATCATCGAAGCACTGAGCAACAGTTTCCAGTGGCTCCTCGGCGACAAGAAGAACCCCGTCATCCTCTTCGCCGGAAACAACATCAGCGAAGACTACCTCAGCGAGTTGTGCGACTACCTGCGCGGCCGTGATTTCGGTGTCATCAACATCTCGAAATCGGGTACGACCACGGAAACGGCGCTGGCGTTCCGCCTGCTCAAAAGGCAGTGCGAACAACAACGCGGAAAGGACATGGCACGCCGCGTCATCGTAGCCATCACCGACGCCCGCCGCGGTGCCGCCCGTACCACTGCCGACAAGGAAGGCTACAAGAGTTTCGTCATCCCCGACAACGTCGGCGGACGCTTCTCGGTGCTGACCCCCGTAGGCCTGTTGCCCATCGCCTGCGCCGGATTCGACATCGACCAACTCATCGCCGGCGCCCAAGACATGGAGAAAGCCTGCGGCCCAGACACGCCTCTGGCCCAAAACCCCGCGGCGCTGTACGCAGCCTGCCGCAACGCCCTCTACGCCGCAGGCAAGAAAGTAGAAATCCTTGTCAACTTCCAGCCCAAGCTGCACTACATGAACGAGTGGTGGAAGCAACTCTACGGTGAGAGCGAGGGCAAGGACGGAAAGGGCATCTTCCCGGCCGCCGTGGACTTCACGACCGACCTCCACTCCATGGGGCAGTGGATCCAGGAAGGCGAGCGCACCATCTTCGAAACCGTCATCTCCGTCGAGACGCCTGAACACGAGCTCCACTTCCCGAACGACGACGAGAACCTCGACGGGCTCAACTTCCTGGCCGGCAAACGCATCGACGAAGTCAACAAGATGGCCGAGCTCGGCACGCAGCTGGCCCATGTGGACGGCGGAGTGCCCAACATGCGCATCAGCCTCCCCCGCCTGGACGCCTACTACCTCGGCCAGCTCATCTACTTCTTCGAGCTGGGCTGCGGCATCAGCGGCAATATCCTTGGTGTCAACACCTTCAACCAGCCAGGCGTTGAGGCGTACAAGCGCAACATGTTCGCGCTGCTCGACAAGCCGGGCTATGAAGCCGAAAGCAAGGCTATCCGCGCCCGCCTGAACCAATAAAAAGACTATGTACGACGCAGAAAGAACAAAATATCTCGAACGGAACGGCTTTGGGGCGACGCGCCTCAAAGCCGTGCTGTTTGATATGGACGGCGTACTGTTCGACTCTATGCCCAACCACGCCCGGTCGTGGGCGCAGGTATGCACGGAGTTCGGACTCACCATGACACCCGACGAAGCCTACCTTCACGAAGGCCGCACCGGCGCCGCCACCATAAACCTGCTCGCCCGCCGCGAGTGGGGCCGTGACGCAACGCCCGAAGAGATAGAACGCATCTACGAAGAAAAATGCCGCCTGTTCAACGCCTGCCCCGAAGCACCCCGGATGCCGGGTGCGGCCGACGTGCTCCGCCGCGTAAAAGACGCCGGCCTGACCATCGTCGTCGTGACGGGAAGCGGGCAACGCTCGCTCATCGACAGGCTCGAACACAACTATCCCGGCTTTTTCCACCGCAGCCTCATGGTGACCAGTTTCGACGTCCGCCACGGCAAGCCCGACCCCGAGCCCTACCTTCTGGGCCTCGAACGGGCCGGCGTACAGCCTTGGGAAGCCCTTGTTGTCGAGAACGCCCCGCTCGGTGTCGAAGCCGGGTCCGCTGCCAAGGTGTTCACCATAGCGGTCAATACGGGCCCCATCCCGCCCGAAACGCTCACCCGCTCGGGCGCCGACCTTGTCCTGCCTTCCATGGCGGCACTGGCCGACGCTTGGGACGGCATACATTCCACATTCGCTTAATCTTTTTACAATCTCACCAATGAAAAAACTATTCCTTACCGTTACACTCTGCCTCGCAGCCCTCGGCGCATGGGCAGACAGCGGGCTGACTATCAAAGACATCACCGGTGGCGCCTACTCGCCGCAATACGTCTATGGCGTCCGCCCCATGAATGACGGCGAAACCTACACACAACTCGAAGACGGCGGGCGGAAGATCGTGCGCCGTTCCTTCAAGACCGGGAAAGCTGTCAGCACCATCTTCGACGTCGCCACCGCCCGCGGCCAGAAACTCGAACGCATCGACGGCTACATCCTCTCGCCCGACGAGAGCCGCATCCTCATCCAGACGGCCACCAAACCCATCTACCGCCACTCCTTCACCGCCGTCTACTACCTCTACTCCGTTGCCAACAACCGCATGGAGCCTCTCTCGGACGGCGGACCACAACAGTCGCCCGTATTCTCGCCCGACGGCAACCTCGTGGCTTTCGTGCGCGACAACAACATTTTCCTTGTCAAGCTCCTCTTCGGCAACAGCGAGAGCCAGGTGACAAAGGACGGCGAGCGCAACGCCATCCTCAACGGCATCCCCGATTGGGTCAACGAGGAGGAGTTCTCGACCGCCCGTTCGCTGGAATTCAATGCCGACAACACGATGCTGGCCTGGGTGCGCTACGACGAGCGCAAAGTACCTGTCTATTCCATGACGGAATACAAGGGCCTCGCCCCGGAACACAAGGAATACGAAGAGTATCCCGGGGAATACGAATACAAGTACCCGGTGGCCGGAGCAACAAACTCGAAAGTCTCTGTCATGACGTTCGACATCAAGAACAGGGTGACACGCACGATGAAACTGCCCATCGACAGCACGGGCTACGTGCCGCGCATCAAGTTCACGGCTGACCCGAACCGCCTCGCAGTCGTAACGCTGAACCGCACCCAGAACGACATGCGCATCTATATGGCCAATCCACGCTCCACGGAATGCCGTCTTTCCTTGCAGGAGACTTCGGACAAGTATGTCAAAGAGAGCGCATACACGGACTTGCACTTTTACGGCGACCACTTCGCCATGATTTCCGACCGCAGCGGCTACCGCCACATCTACTGGTACACGCTGGGCGGACAACTCACCAAGCAGGTCACCAGCGGCGACTATGAAGTGACGGACTTCTACGGCTACGACGAAAAGACAGGCCGCTTCTACTACGCGGCCAATCCCGACGGACCGCAGTATAAGGCCGTATACTCGACCGACCTGAAAGGAAAGACCAAACGGCTGACCGAAAAGAAGGGAACGAACGACGCCACGTTCTCACGGTCGATGAAGTATTTCATGAACGTGTTCTCCGACCACGACACACCGCCCGTGACCACGCTCTGCGACAACAGCGGGCGCACACTGGCCACACTCGTTGACAACAAGGCACTCAGCCAGAAGCTCGCAGGAAAGACGGGCACCAAGGAGTTCTTCACGTTCACCACGTCCGAAGGCGTGCAGCTGAACGGCTGGATGGTGAAACCCGCCGACTTCGACCCAAACAAGAAATATGCCGTCGTGCTCTACCAATACTCCGGGCCGGGATCGCAGGAGGTACGCGACGCGTGGAACATGGGCTTCATGCCCGGCGCGCTCTTCGAGAGCTATATGGCCGAGCGCGGCGTGCTTTTCGCCTGCGTTGACGGGCGCGGCACGGGCGGTCGCGGAGCCGACTTTGAGAAGTGCACATACCTCCGGCTGGGCGACCTTGAATCCAAAGACCAAGTCGAGGCAGCCCTCTACCTCTCCACGCTCCCCTACATCGACAAGAACCGCATCGGCATCTGGGGATGGAGCTTCGGCGGCTTCAACACGCTCATGTCGATGAGCGAAGGACGCCCTGTATTCCGCGCCGGCGTAGCCGTGGCGGCCCCCAGCAACTGGAAATACTACGACACGGTCTACACGGAGCGCTACATGCGCACCCCGCAGGAGAACGCGTCGGGCTACGCCATCAATCCCATCAACCGGGCCAAGGACCTGCACGGCGCGCTGCTGCTCATCCACGGCACGGCAGACGACAACGTCCACTACCGCAACGCGACCGAATACAGCGAAGCCCTCGTACAGGCCGACAAACAGTTCGACATGCAAGTCTACACCAACCGCAACCACAACATCTTCGGCGGCAACACGCGCAACCACCTCTTTACGCGCATCGCCAACTTCTTCCTCGAAGAACTGGGCGAATAATTGCCACCCCACAACGCGACGCCGTCGCCGCTACCACAGGGGTAGCGGCGACGGCTTGTTTATGCCAGCCCCATGCCAGCCGGGCAGGGACACAAAAAAACCTGCGGGCTTAGCCTACAGGTTTCAATTCTCTCAGATTCAGTTCGATTGCTTATTCAGCAACGGGAGCAGCCGTCGTGTCAGCAGCGAGGCTATCAGCGGTGAGGCTGTCAGCAGCGAGCGTATCAACAGCCATCGTATCGATGCTGTCGATAGCAGCAGCTGCGTCGTTGGTCTTGTTACCGCAAGAAGCGAAAGAAATTGCTGCGAAAGCAACGAACATGAAAACTAACTTTTTCATTTTTCTTCGATTTAGATGTAAAACAATCAATTGCCTTTATTAAAACGCTGCAAAGGTAGATACTTTTTTCTTTCGGCGTACATCGGAACAAGACTTTTTTTGATCGTCTGCCCTAATTTTAACACTTGAAACCTTGAAACGCCTGATCGACAATACTTTAAGAAAAACACTTTTTCCCGCTCCACCGGAAGGGGATTCCGCCGTCGGCCGGGAGGCACCGAAACGGCTGACAGAAAGCGATAGCGCAGCGACAGGATTTACAGGCCGGCGACCCGGAAGAACGGGACGGCTGCCCGGCACAACTATATATATTAATGTGTCTTCCTGCCAGCAAGGATAGTGAACGCCAGGTAGCTTCACGCGACCGTCAGTTTACCCGCCGTTTTCTTGTTCATATCCGCACGTTTTTGTTCCTTTGCGAGAAGAAACTTAATCGCAACACTCATAACAATGAAAAAGTACTTCATTGCGGCGGCCTGCCTCGCATGCCTGACAGCTTGCGGCGGGAAAAACAATGACGTCCCGACCGACGCCGCAGACTCGACAACGGTCGAGGCCACCAAAGTCGGAGGCATTGTCGAAGACACCCCTTGGCACGACGAGAACACTGTGGCGTGGAACGGACACACCTACCAATACACCTTGGACCGCGCTGCCGACAAGAGCCTGCCTACCGTCAAGAACGAACTCGGACAGCCCTATTATGACAACAGCATCACGCTCAGCGTGAAGCGCGACGGCGAAGTGTTCTTCGCCCGCAAGTTTACGAAAGAAGCCTTTGCGGATTTTCTTTCAGACGACTACAAGACCAACGCCTCACTGCTTGGCCTGGCGTTCGACCGTGCCGCTGACGACGGGCTCCACTTCGGTGCGATGGTGGGCTACGCCGGCACCGAAGAGGGCGGCATGCTGTTCACCGTGGTGCTGGCAGCCGACGGTTCGGTCAGCATCATCCGGGGCGAGCAGCCCGACGCTCCGGGCGCCTGACACAGCGGTTCACTTATACAAGACAAAGATAGCCGGGACTTTCGCCAGTTCCGGCATTTTTGTCTCCCTCCACTGTTTCACGGTCAGTGTGCGGATATATTCCTGCGGCGTAGTCAGTCCGGCTGCCACGCACAGGCGCGTCTGCGGGCGGCAGGCCCGCATGATGTCGGCCATCATCCGGGCGTTGCGGTAGGGCGTTTCGATGAACAGCTGCGTCTGGTTCTCGTTGACGGCCAGGCTTTCAAGGCGTTTCAGCGCCTTGGCACGCGCGGCGGGTTCTATGGGCAGATAGCCATGGAAAGCGAAGCTCTGTCCGTTGAAGCCGGAAGCCATCACGGCCAGCAGGATGGACGACGGCCCCACAAGCGGCACCACTTTCAGTCCCTCCCGCTGCGCCACGGCCACGACGTCGGCGCCCGGGTCGGCCACCGCCGGGCAGCCCGCCTCGCTGATGACGCCCACAGGCTCGCCCCTCCGGAGCGGTTCGAGGTAGCGGGCAAAGAGCGCAGCGTCGGCATGCTTGCCCATGGGGTAGAACGTAAGCGCGTCGATGTCTATCGACCGTTCCACCTGTTTGAGGAAACGGCGCGCCGTGCGCACCTCCTCGACGATGAAGTGGCGGATGCCTAAGACGACCGTCCGGTTGTAGGACGGCAGTACGCGTTCCAAGGGCGTGTCGCCCAGCGTCACGGGGATCAGGTAGAGAGCTGCTTCCATAGGGATCGTTTTTTCAATGATATCAAGGCGCTGCCCGGCTGTCGGCGAGGTGATGGGGGAAAAGCCTGCCGCCGATGCCTGCAAGCGCGAGGGCCGGCAGAATCCATGCGACGGCTGCCAGGGATTCCCGTCACTGTCTCCGAAAATCCGTTCCGGCTGACAGGATTTTCCGTCACTACGTCCGCACCGCGACGCCTTACGATTGGAACTTGCGGCTGCGCGTGAGTTCGCCGTAGGTATGCCGCCCGAGGGCATAGTAGGCCCACAACAGACTGCCGCGCGCCCGCTCGGGGATGGACCCGGCTGTCGTGAGGCGCAGGTTCTCGCGACGGGCGTCGTCGAAGTCGTGACAGATCGACGCGAACTCCTTGCGCGCCCGCAGGACGGCGCGGGCGTCGGCCGTATGTCCGGTCAGGGCGAATTTGACGAGGGCCACGTAGTCCAGCACGCGACGCACGCGCATCACGGCGGCCAACTCCTCGTCCGGCAGGTTCTTGTAGAGCATCAGGAGGTTGTTGCGGAAATTCAGGTAAGTCTTTCTCGCGTTCGACTTGTTCAGCGTGCCGCCCCCGACGTGGTACACGCGGCTTTCGGGCAGGCAGACCACTCCTCTCCCCCGCGCCTTCAAGCGCCAGCAGAAGTCCACCTCTTCCATGTGGGCAAAGAAGCGGGCGTCCAGACCGCCGGCTGCGTTCCAGTCCGAGCGGCGCACCATGAGCGCGGCGCCCGTGGCCCAGAACACAGAGGCCGGCCGGTCATACTGTCCCCGGTCGCGCTCCACCGTGTCCATCACCCGGCCGCGACAGTAGGGGTAGCCAAAGCGGTCGAGGTAGCCCCCGGCAGCGCCGGCATACTCAAACGTGTCGCGCTGCGCCTCGCTGAGCAGCTTGGGCTGGCAGGCCGCAACTTCGGGGTGGGCGTCCATGTAGCGCAACAGGGGTGGCAGCCACCCCTCGGTCACCTCCACGTCGGAATTGAGCAGGAGGAAGTAGTCCGTCGAGAGCTGGGCGAGCGCCCGGTTATAGCCTTCGGCGAAACCATAATTGCGGTCGAGACTCAGCGTGCCGACCTCAGGAAACTCGCGGGCCAGCATGTCGAGCGAGCCGTCGGTCGAGGCGTTGTCAGCCACGATGACGTCGGCCTCGTCGCTGCTGTACCTCACCACCGAAGGCAGGAAGCGCTGCATCATCTCCCGCCCGTTCCAGTTCAGGATAACTACGGATATTCTTTTCATTTCGTCAGTTTTTATCGTCAGTCACGGCCACGAGCGATTCGCCGTCAGGCGTGAAACCGCCCAAGCGTGCGGGCGTGACCGTGTTGTCGGCGGCCAGCCCGTCGGCCAGCTCCACACGGATGTAGTTGTCCGTGAAGCCATGCACGGGGCGCCCGGCCTTGCTGTGTTCCCACAACACGGGGCGGACACTCCCGACGTAGCGGGCATAGAAGCTGCGGCGTTTCTGTTCGGAGAGGTCGATGAGCCGGCGGCAACGGTCGTGCTTCTCCTCGGGGCTCACCACGTGCGGGATGCTCAGGGCCTTGGTTCCCGGCCGCTCGGAGTAAGTGAAGACGTGCAGCTGCGAGATGTCGAGGCTCTCGATGAAACGACAGGCGTCGTCGAAGAAAGCACGGGTCTCGCCACGGGTGCCCACGATGACGTCCACGCCGATGAAGGCGTCGGGCATGACGCGACGGACACGCTCCACCTTGGCCCGGAAGAAGTCCGTGTCGTAACGGCGGCGCATCAGGCGCAGCACGTCGTCGCTCCCGCTTTGCAGGGGGATGTGGAAGTGCGGCATGAAAGCCCGCGAGGCGGCACAGAAGTCGAGCACCTCGTCCGTGAGCAGGTTCGGCTCGATACTGGAAATGCGGTAGCGCTCGATGCCGGCCACCCCGTCGAGCGCACGGAGCAGATCGACGAAACGTTCACCCGTCGAGCGGCCGAAGTCGCCGATGTTGACACCCGTGATCACTATCTCGCGTCCACCTGCCGCAGCGGCCGCCTCGGCTTGTTCCACCAACGAGGCGATCGAGCCGTTGCGGCTGCGTCCACGGGCGTAGGGGATGGTGCAATAGGTACAGTAATAGTCGCACCCGTCCTGCACTTTGAGGAAATAGCGAGTGCGCTCGCCCCGCGAGCACGAGGGGACAAACGTGCGGATCTCCCGGGTCGGGACGGCGATGGCCTCGTGACAGGCTCCGCCCTCACTGCGGCGCGCCACACGCTCTTTGAGCAGGCGCACCACGTCGCCTTTCTGCTCCATGCCCACGACGAGGTCGACGCCCTCGATGTCCGCCACCTGTCCGGGGCGCAGCTGGGCATAGCAGCCCATCACCAGGACGAAGGCTCCGGGGTGCTCGCGTGTGAGCCGATGGATGGCCTGGCGGCACTTGTGGTCGGCCGTGTCGGTCACCGAACAGGTGTTGACGATACAGAGGTCGGCCCGCTCCCCCTCGGCAGCCGCCTCAACGCCCTCGGCAGCCAAGCGGTCGCGCAGGGCCGAGGTTTCGGCGAAATTGAGCTTACATCCCAGTGTCTGAAAAACGGCCTTCAAGCCGTTGAGCGGTGAGGTGGAATCCATGGACATATTTTTAGTGTGCAAAGATAGTGCAAACGAGTGGAACGGGCGGGGAGTTGACGCAGGAAACTCACCTGACGTTCCCGAGTGCAGCCTATCTTGGCGGAGCAAAGTGGTGCAAACGAGTGGAACGGGCGGGTCCCGCACCGCATGAACGGCCCTCCGGCCCACAACGGATGGCCGGCACGGGGCAACGGGACGGCTGACGGAAAAGATGCGACGGCTGACAGGATTGACGGAATGGCGACCCGAAAAGCCGGGTCCGCCGACCGGCGGCAGCCGGGCGTCCGGCGGATTTCCGAACCGTCAGGACAAACGCAATTGAGCAGTCGACAGCGCTTCATAAATGACGGCCGACAAATTTTCTCACTTTTTCCGGAAAACATTTGGCAGTTTCGGAAATTCCGGTTTCCTTTGCGGTTAAACAAAATTGTTTAACAATAATGTTAATCCAATTATGAAAGAAACCGGGAACCGGGAGCAGGCCATCCTGCGGGCAGCCGAGCGCGAGTTCCTCGCCCGGGGCTACGACGGGGCGAAGACCACAGCCATCGCCGAAGCCGCCGGCGTGACGCACGCCCTGCTCCACTACTATTTCAGAACGAAGGAGAAACTCTACGAACGCGTGGTCGAAAACGCCATCAGCCAGCTCGAAAACTCGCTCGTCGAATCGTTCTCGGCCAGCGGGCAGGCGTTCACGACGCGCTTGGAGGAAGGGCTTCGCCGTCACTTCCTCTACCTGCTCGACCACCCCGACATGCCCCGCTTCCTCATCAACGAGTTCGCCGCCCACCCCGGCCGCACCGACGCGCTGCGGATGCGCTTCGGCGTGCTGCTGGGCCGCGTGCTCGCATCGCTGCAAACCGACATGGAAGCGCAGGCCGCGCAGGGCGCCATCGCCCGCATGAAGCTCACCGACCTGCTCCTCGATGCCGTGTCGCTCAATGTGTTCGTCTTCCTGGCCTACCCGATTGTCGGCTCACTGTTCGCCTCCGGCGTCGACACCCGCGCCTTTTTCATGGCACGGCTCGAAGAGAACCTGACCGTCATCCGAAAACGTTTACAACCCGACCTGCCATGCGAAAGTACCTCACCCTCCTGTTCGCCGGACTGGCTGCCCTGACGGCCACGGCGCAACCGACGCTCGACGCCTGCCGCCGGGCGGCCCGTGAGCACTATCCCCTTGTCCGCCGCTACGAGCTGCTCGAAGCCTCGCAGGAATTCACACTCGAAAAACTCAGCCGCGCTTTCCTGCCGCAGGTGAGCCTCACCCTCCAAGGCACGCTGCAAAGCGGCGTGCCCGAACTGCCCGACCACTTGAAGTCGCTGCTCGAATCGCAAGGCTCAACGGTGGAAGGACTGCACCACGGACAATACCGCGCGCAGCTGGACGTGACACAGACCGTCTGGGACGGTGGCCGCAACCGGGCCCAGCGGCGCGAAACTGCGGCCCAGACCGAAGTCAGCCGCCGGCAGACCGACGTAGAACTCCATCAGCTTTATTCGCGCGTCGATGAGCTGTTCTTCGGCCTGCTGCTCATCGACCGGCAAGCGGCACTCAACCGCCTGCTCACCGACCTGCTGGCCAGCAACCGCTGCCAACTCGAAACCTATCGCCGGCACGGCACGGCCACGCAGGCCGACGTCGACGCCGTCGAGGCCGAACGGGTCGCCGCCTGCCAGCAAGCCGTAGAACTCCAAGTGGCCAAGGAGCGCTACGCCGGCATGCTGAGCCTGCTGACCGGCCTCGACGTGCCGACCGACAGCACCCTGCCGCGCCCGCCCGCCATCCGGCCCGCCACCGAGGCCGTCCGGAGGCCCGAGCTCATGCTCTTCGACGCGCGCAGCCTCCTGGCCGACGCCCGCCGCCGCTCGCTCGACGCCGCACTCCGGCCGCGCGTCGACGCTTTCGCCCAAGGCTACTACGGAAACCCGGGCATGAACATGTTTGACGACATGATGCGCTACCGCCTCTCACTGAACGGCCTCATCGGCATACGGCTGAACTGGAACATCGGGGCACTCTACACGCGCCGCGCCGACCTGGCCTCGCTCGACAACGAACGCGAACAAATCCGCACGGAGCGCGAAACATTCCTCTTTAACAACCGGCAGGACGTCGTGCGCCTCCGCAAGGAAGTAGAACGCCTCGAAAAGCTCCGCCCCGGCGACGCAGAGCTCGTCCGCCTGCGGACCTCCATCCGCCGGGCGGCCGAAGCCAAACTGCGCGGCGGCGTGATCGACGCCGACGCCCTGCTCGAGAAAATCACCGACGAGCACCGCGCCCAAGTCGAAGCGTCGGTGCACGACATCGAACTGCTCAAAACCCTCTACGCCCTGCAAACCCTCACCCAATCACCGTTATGAGAACCCTACACTACCTCCCTCTCATCGCCCTGCTCCTCACGGCTTGCGCCGACGAGCCGGCATTCGACGCCACAGGCACGTTCGAAGCCACCGAAGTGACGCTGTCGAGCGAAGTCGCCGGCCGCATCGTCAGCCTCACGGTGCAGGAAGGCGACACCGTGGCGGCAGGCGAACCCATCGCCCAGGTTGACACGTCCGCCCTCTATCTTCAAAAACTCCAGCTCCGTGCCCAGTCGCGCTCGGTCGACGAGGGACGCCCCGACATCAGCGCCCAAGTGGCCGCACTGCGCAGCGACATCACCCGCCAGCAGCATGAGTTGGAACGCCTGCGCCGCCTGCACCACGACGGTGCGGCCACCGACAAACAGGTAGACGACGCCGAAGCCGCCCTCCGCACCACCGAAAAAGAGCTCGCCGCCCGGCTCTCGACGCTCAGCCGGAGCGACCGCAGCCTCACAGCGCAGCGCGCCTCGGTCGACCTCCAAGTGGCACAGATTGACGACCGCATCGCCCGTTGCCGCACCATCGCACCGACGGGCGGCACAGTGCTCGAACGCTACGCCGAACCCGGCGAGATGGCCACCGTGGGCCGCCCGCTGATCCGGCTGGCCGACCTGACAAATGTGTATCTGCGCGCTTACGTCACTTCGGACCAGCTGGCGGACGTCAGACTCGGACAGCACGTCAGGGTGACGGCCGACTTCGGCGGCGACCGGCGCTTCGACTACGACGGACGCGTCACGTGGATCGCAGCAGAAAGCGAGTTCACTCCCAAGGGTATCCAAACGCGCGACAGCCGCGCCAACCTCGTCTACGCCATCAAGGTGGCCGTCAGGAACGACGGGCGCATCAAACTCGGCACCTATGGCGAACTTCACCTGCATTAGCCATGCCAGCAGTTACGGCTGAAAACCTGACCAAGCGCTTCGGCAGCCTCACGGCGCTCGACGGCGTCACGTTTGCCGCCGAACAGGGCGAGCTCTTCGGCGTCATCGGCCCCGACGGAGCCGGAAAGACGACCCTCTTCCGCCTGCTCGTGACCCTGTCGCGCCCCGACGCAGGCCGGGCCACGGTCTTGGGCTTCGACGTGGTGCGACAATATGCCGAGGTGCGACGCCGCGTGGGCTACATGCCCGGCCGATTCTCCCTCTATCCCGACCTGACAGTGGCCGAGAACCTCGCGTTCTTCGCCGCGCTGTTCCACGCCGACCCGGCAGAAGGCCGCGACCTCATCGCGCCCATCTACGGCATGCTCGAGCGCTTCGCCTCGCGCCCGGCGGGCAAACTGTCGGGCGGGATGAAGCAGAAGCTGGCCCTGAGCTGCGCGCTGATCCACCGGCCCGCCGTGCTCTTCCTCGACGAGCCGACGACAGGCGTCGACCCCATATCGCGCCGCGAGTTCTGGACTATCCTCGGCCAGCTCCGCAGCCAAGGCATGACCATCGTCGTCTCGACGCCTTACATGGACGAAGCCGCACGGTGCGACCGCATCGCCCTCTGTCACGAGGGCCGCCTGCTCGGCATCAACACGCCCGACGGCGTGCGCCGCGGCTTCGGCGCCGAACTTTTCGGGCTCAGTGCGGGCGGCGACCGTCATGCCCTCCTGCTCGCTGCCCGCCGTTTCGGAGCGACGGGGAGCTGCTATGCGTTCGGCGCCGAGCTTCACCTGGCCTTCCGCGGCTGCCCTGACCCCGGCGGGCTCCTCGCCCATCTCTCCCAAAAGGGCTTTACGGACGTCAGGCTGCGCCCTATCGAACCCGGAATCGAAGACTGTTTCATGAAACTGACTGAACACCATGACTGAACCTATCATCGAGACGCGCGGACTGACCAAGCGCTTCGGCCGCTTTACGGCCGTAGACCACATCACGCTGAGCGTCATGCCGGGCGAAATCTTCGGTTTTCTCGGCGCTAACGGAGCCGGAAAGACCACTGCCATGCGCATGCTCTGCGGCCTGAGCCGCCCGACCGAAGGCTGGGGGCGCGTGGCCGGCTGCGACATCACGCGGCAGCCCGAGGCCGTCAAACGCCACATCGGCTACATGAGCCAGCGCTTCTCGCTCTACGACGACCTCACCGTGGCTGAGAACATCCGCCTCTTCGGCGGCATTTACGGTTTGCGCCGCGCCGAGCTGGCCCGGCGCACCGACGAGCTGGTCGGAAGCCTTGGCATGGAAGCCGAACGCCGCAAGCGCGTGGCCGACCTGCCTCTGGGACGGAAACAAAAACTGGCTTTCTCCGTAGCCATGCTACACCGGCCGCCCCTCGTCTTCCTCGACGAGCCCACGGGCGGTGTCGACCCCGCCACGCGCAGGGCTTTCTGGGAGATGATCGACGAGGCCGTCGCCACGGGCACTACGGTATTCGTCACCACCCACTACATGGACGAAGCCGAATACTGCCACCGCGTGTCGATCATGGTCGACGGGCAGATCCGCGCGCTCGGCACGCCCGCACGGCTCAAACAAGAACACGGCGCCGCGTCGATGGAGGAAGTCTTCATCGGCCTGGCGCAAACCGCCAAACGCTCACAGTCATGACAACGTTCCTCGCCTTTGTCCGCAAAGAAGCGCTCCACATCCTGCGCGACCGGCGCACGCTGCTCGTCGTCGTGCTGCTCCCGATTGTCCAAATCATCCTTTTCGGTTTCGCTATTTCGACCGAGGTCAACGACCTGCGCGTCCGCGTGGCAACTACCGGCCGGCTGACCGACGTCGGAAGGCTGGCCGCGCGGCTCGACGCCAGTCACTACCTGCGCATCGAGCCGCTCAACACCCCGGCCGGAAGCAACGGCAAGCCGGCTGACAGAAATGACCGGACGGCTGACAGGGGAAACGGGACGGCTGACAGGAAAAGCGTGCAGGGCATCGGCCTCAACGCCACGGACGAAGCCATCGACCACGCCCTGCGGCGGGGCGAGGCGGATGCCGTGCTCGTGGCCGACGGACGGCAGGGGCGGATGCAGCTCATCGTCGACGCTTCAAACCCGAACACGGCCACGATGGCCGCGGGCTACGTGGCGGGCGCCCTGACCGGAAGCACGCCCGACGTCCGCATGCTCTACAACCCCCAGATGCTCAGCGCTCACAACTTCGTGCCCGGCCTGATGGGCCTCATCTTCGTCATTATCTGCTCGGTGCTCACCTCGGTGGCCATTGTCCGCGAGAAGGAGACCGGGAGCATCGAACTGCTGCTCGTCTCGCCAGTCAGTCCGATGATCACCATCGCCGCGAAGATCACGCCCTACTTCGCCGTCTCGTGCATCAACCTCGCGACAATCCTCCTCCTGGCCCGCTTCCTGCTGGGCATTCCCTTGGCAGGCCACGTGGCGGCTACGGTGACGCTCTCGCTGGTCTACATCGTCTTTGCCCTGTCGATCGGACTTCTTATCTCGACGCTGGTGCGCACGCAAGTGGCTGCCATGATTGTGGCCTTGGTCTCGATGATGCTGCCCACTATTCTGCTATCGGGCATGATATTTCCCGTCGAAAACGCCCCCCTGCCGCTCCAATGGATCTCGGGCATAGTGCCGGCGCGGTGGTACATCGGCGCCGTGCGCAAGGTGATGATCGAAGGGTTGCCCCTGACGCGCGTATGGCCCGAGCTGGCCGTCCTGACGGGCATGACCGTCGCCACGCTCATCGTAGCACTGAAAAAGTATAACAAAAGGATAGACTGACATGGCCGTACTGCCCTACCTGCTCGAAAAGGAATTCAAACAATTCATGAGGAACGCCATCCTGCCGCGCATTGCGCTGATGGTGCCGCTCATGGTGATGCTCGTGGCGCCCTTGGTGACGACGATGGACGTCAAGGAAGTACGCGTGGCCGTCGTCGACCACGACCGCACTATGGCTTCGCGCCGCCTCACGGACCGTGTGGCAGCCTCGCCCTACTTCACGCTCGTGGCGCGTCCCACGGCTTACGGCGGCGCGCTCCGCCTGGTCGAAGACGACCGCGCCGACATCGTGCTCACCATCCCCACCGGCTACGGGCGCGATCTCGGCGCCGGCCACGCCGCGCCCCGCGTCCAGATCACGGCCAATGCCGTCAACGCCGCCAAAGCCCAGATCGGGGCCAGCTACCTCAGCCAGCTCACCACCGCGCAGGCCGCCCCTCCGGGCGGGGAGCGCCTCGCCGTGCAATACCGCTACAACCCGACGCTCGACTACCGGGCCTACATGATCCCGGCGCTCATGACGCTGCTCGTGCTCATCCTGTGCGGCGTGCTGCCGGCCCTGAACATCGTCAGCGAAAAGGAGATCGGGACAATCGAACAAATCAACGTGACGCCCATCAGCCGCCTGACCTTCACGATGGGCAAGCTCATTCCGTTCTGGGTCATCGGGCTCGTGGCCGTCGGCCTGGGAGTCGCGGTGGGCGGCCTGGTCTACGGCGTCTGGCCTGCGGGAAGCCTGTGGCTCATCCTGCTGGCGTCGCTGCTCTTTACGAGTGTGGCTTCTGGCTTCGGTCTCGTCGTGTCAAACTATTCGACGACGTTGCGCCAAGCCCTGTTCGTGATTTATTTCTTTGTGATGATATTCATCCTCATGGGAGGTCTTTTTACGCCCATAGCGTCGATGCCCCGCTGGGCACAGACCGTGACCTACGGCCTGCCGACGCGCTACTACGGCGAGGCGATGCGTGCGCTCTACTTAAAAGGCAGTTCGTTCGCCGACCTGCTGCCCCAGTTCGGGGCGCTGGCGCTGATGGCCGTGGGACTCGGCGCGTGGGCCGTCGTAAGCTACCGCAAGACGGAGTGAGCCGTTCAGCCCACGTCCTCACCCCGCCGCTCGGCCCTGCGGCGGCAGTCGGCACACAGCCCCTTGACGACGTAATTGATGCTATGCTGGACAAAGCCCTCGGGCAGGGCGACCTGCGGCACATGCGTCGTTTTCATGCAGAACGTGCGGTGGCACGCCTCGCAGAAAAAGTGCGTGTGCATGTCGTCGACAGTATGGGCGTCGCCGCCGTCGCAGAGCTCGTATTTCAGCGAGCCGCTCCCGTCTTCAAAACCGTGCAGCACGTCGTGCGCGAGGAAGAGGGTGACGGTACGAAAGATAGTGGAGCGGTCGACGGTTCCTAACTTCGCTTCGAGCTCAAGCAGCGAGACGGGCCGCTGCATGGCGGCTATGGCGTCGAGGATGAGCAGGCGGATGGCCGTGGGGCGCACGCCTTTGTGGTGGAGCAGGGTCTCGCTGTCGGTGTAGGACATGGGATTTTCTTATTATCTTTTCGGTTGTTTCAGAATGCGCACCGCGTTGAGCACGGCGAGCAGGGCGACGCCCGTGTCGGCGAAGACGGCCATCCAGAGAGTAGCCATCCCCATGGCGCCAAGCGCCATGACCGCCACCTTCACGCCAAGGGCAAAGACGATGTTCTGCCACACGATGCGGTGAGTGCGCCGCGCGATGCCGATGGCCTCCGGCAGGGCAGTCAGGCGGCCGTCCTGCAAGACGAGGTCGGCCGTCTCGATGGCCACGTCGCTGCCACTGTCGCCCACGGCCACGCCGACGTCGGCCGCAGCCAGCACAGGGGCGTCGTTGATGCCGTCGCCCACGAAAGCAGTCGGCATGCCGGACGCCATGATGCGCTGCAAAGATACGACTTTATCTTCGGGGAGCAATTCTGCCTCGGCCTTATCAAGCCCCAAGCGGGCGGCAAGCGCCTCGACGGCAGGCCGGCGGTCGCCGGAAAGGACTACGGTTTCGGCCACGCCCAGGCGGCGGAGCGCGGCTACGGCCTCAGCGGCATCGGGACGGGGTTCGTCGGCCACGGAGACAACGCCGGCATAGCGCCCGTCGACAGCGCAGAAAACGGCGGTCCCTGCGGTTTCGACAGCCGGCACGCTGACTCCTTCTTCCGCCATGAGACGGGCGTTGCCCAGTGCCACGCGCTTCCCCTCGACCATGGCACGCATGCCACGCCCGGCCACCTCCTCCACGTCCGAGGCATCGGGCAAGCCGGGCCCCAGCCGGCGGGCAGCGCGGACGAGCGCCACGGCCACGGGGTGGAGGCTGTGGCGCTCGACAGCGGCGGCCAAGCGGAGCATTCCGTCGGGCGTGAACCCCTCGGCGGCCTCCACTCGCTCCACGGTGAATGTGCCGCACGTCAAGGTGCCGGTCTTGTCGAACACCACGACACCGAGACGCGCCACAGCGTCGAGGACGTGACCACCCTTGAAGAGGATGCCCCGCCGCGATGCCGCCCCGATGCCACCGAAGTAGCTCAGCGGGATGCTGACAACGAGGGCGCACGGGCAGGCTATGACGAGAAACACGAGGGCACGTCCCACCCATTCGACCGGTGCAATGCCCGGCACGCCGGACCAACTGAGCACGGCGGGCACGAGGGCCACCAGCGCGGCCAGAAGCATGACCACGGGCGTGTAGACCCGCGCCAGCCGGCGGATGAGCAGCTCGGTGGGCGCCTTGCGGGCAGCCGCGTCCTCCACCAGGCGCAGGATGCGGGCCGTGGCGCTCTCGGCATAAGGACGGAGTGCCTCAAAGCGCAGGCTGCCGCCCAAGGCTATGTATCCGGCAGGCACTTCGGCGCCTCCGGCCAAGCGGCGCGGCAAGCTCTCGCCCGTCAGGGCCGACGTGTCGAAGACGCCTTCGGACGAAAGCAGGCGGCAGTCGACAGCCAGACGCTGCCCTGCCGCCAGTTCGATGCGGTCGCCGGGACGGACTTCCTCAGGCTGACAATCGACAGCCTGCCCGCCGCGCTCCACACGGACACGGTCGGGACGCAAGGCCAGCAAGGCGCGGATGTTGCCCCGCGCACGGTCGACGGCGCGGTCCTGCAACGTCTCGCCAACGGCGTAGAAGAGCATGACGGCCACCCCTTCGGGATACTCGCCGATAGCGAAAGCCCCGGCCGCTGCCACCACCATGAGCAGGAACTCGTTGAAGACGTCGCCTTCCCTGAAAGCCTCGACGGTCTCGGCGACGACGGGCCAGCCCACAGGGAGCACCGCCGCCAAATACCAGACAAAAGCCACCCACGGGGTGGCAAACCACTCCACTCCGGCAAGGCCCATCGCCACACCGGCCACAAGCATAAGGGCCGAAAAGGCCGTCCATCCCCATTCTTTGATGATTTCCATACGTGTTACGTTTGTTTTTGTGGCAAAGATAGGCCGTTTGTTTTGCAACCCGTTTGCAAACTCGCCCCGGCAGGCAGGAAAGGCGGGCAGGGCGACAGGATTTTCAGTCGCTGCGGCAGGAAATCCTGTCACTGCGACAGGATGCGCAGGAACGCTACCCCAGACGCCCGGATGACCGCCGCACCATCGCGAACCGCCGCACGGGAAACGTAGGGGCGCCACTCGTGACGCCCGAATGACCGCCGCACCATCGCGAACCGCCGCACGGGAAACGTAGGGGCGCCACTTGTGACGCCCGGATGACCGACAAAAAAATTGCCTGCTGACCCACGATGGGACGGCAGGCAACGTGCGCACAACGCAAAGCCGGACGGCTCACGCGCCGCGCTCAATGAACTTGACGAACGTCCGGCCAGCCAGCTTGCCCACGTAGAACGGGCGGCCGCCCCGTTCGAGGCCATAGCCCAAGACGGTCTCCGCGCCGTCCTCCGGTCGCAGGGCGAGACGCTCCACCTCCTCGCCCGTCGCTCGGTCGAAGCGAACGTATTCATACACGTCCTCGTCGGGCGACGAGACGAACGGCACGCCGTGGCAGACGAGGCAGTCGATGAAATCATCGGAGAGCTTGACCTGCGCGACATACTGGCTGAAAAAGTCGTTATAGCGTTGCATGTAGGCGCGGTCGTAGAACTTCGTCGTGTCGGGCTCAGGCATCTGCGCATAGTCCAAATCGAACACGCGGAGCGTGCGTAGGATGCGCTCGGGCGCCGAGGCATCGGTCACGTAAAGCAGCCCGGCATAACCGTTGCCGTAGACGAACGTCCGCTCGTCGCCATCGGCCACGAGGTTGAGGAAGCCGTAGCCCGTGCGGGTGCGTCGCATCGGTTCTTCGAGCTGCCCGAAGCGCTTGACGATATGCCCCGTCCGCTTGTCCATCCAGGCGACGTAAGGCCGCGGCCGGGCATAGAACTCATCCATGAACGGGTCCATGTCGGGGTTGCCCGCGTATTCCTCTTTCGTAAACGTCAGGGGGAACGTCAGGCGCTTGCAGGCCATGGCCACGCCGTCGCGGCCAATCGGGAACATCGTGAAATGCAGGTCCATGTAGCCCGCGAGCGACGCGTCGTCCTCATGCACGAGCATGGGCAAGCTGCGGAAAGGATCAAGCCCCCAACGGAGCCCCACGGGCATGTTATAGAAAGCCACATCGGCCTGCGGCGTGCCTTCATGCTCGACAAAGACACGCGGGAGAGACCAAGGGGCGACAATCTCGTCGCGTCCGAAGAAATTGACACTGCAATTGATGTAACGGAACTCCGGTTTGTGAAGCGCATACAGTTCGGACGAAAGATGGATAAACGTGTCGCGCACGGCGCTGTCCACCGCCAGCACCTGCTCCAGCCGGTAGGCACGCGCCGCCTCGTCAAGGCGGAAGAGGAAGCTGGCGTTTTCCAAGTTGTCGCAGAGCACGAGGCGGCCGTCTTGCGCCGAGGGGCATTCGCGAAAAGCGGACAGCACATGCGCCCCGCCCAGCTGCACGTCATAGTCCTCATAGCGCAAAGCGCCATCCCCCTGCCCCGACAGGCGGGCCGTGGCTTTGGGGAACGGCTCACTCTCAGGATAGGTGTGGAAAGGCAGCGGCTCGCGCAGGGCGGCCACCTGGCGCAGGAACTCACGGGTGATGTGCTTGTTCGTCCCGCCGGTGATCAGGCGGCCCGCCTTGACGTCGATGGCCAGCACATACATCCCGTAGATGTCATTGGTGTTCAGGCTGAGCCACTGCCGCCACTGCTCCGTCGAGTCGGCCACCAAGTAGCGCTCGCCGAAGCCCTGCCGGGCCACGTAGCGGCGCGTGGCCTCCGCGTCGGGGAAACTGGCGATCAGCACGACCTCGCGGCCGGGCTGCACCTCCCGAACGAGGCGCATGAACGGCTGGATGGTGGCCTCGCAGCGCGCGCAGTCGTGCGGGATGAAGAGGAGGGCATAGACCGTGTCGGCGTCCGGGCAGACGCGCTGCACGTAAGCGCGCAACAGGGGCTCCGTCCCGGCTTTCTGCCGCACTTGCAGCACGTCGTCCATCATCTCCTCGTAGTCCGTCTTCGGCGTCTGCGCCGCAAGCCAGCCCCACGCGCACAGGCAACCAAGTAACAGGGTAATCAATCGTTTCATTCTCATCGTTCTTTCAGTTTCTGAATACAAACGAAGCGGCTCTCAACCGGGCCGCCTCGTTGCACAAGGTCAATTTTCGTTGTCCCCGTCTTTTTCCAGCACGACATAGATGCCCTTTGCGGGGTCTTCGAGCTTCTTCATCTTCACATAGTCCTGCCAAGGAGTGTCGGCGGGCAATTTAATGACTTTGACGAACTTGGTGGAAACGCCTGCCGATTTCTGCAAACCGCCACCTCCAGGAAGCAATGGCTTTGTGATGTCGATTTCGGCGCACTTACGCGTCGTAGGGCCAGCGCATGGCGTCTGCGAATTGCCGGATGCATATTCACCATAATACACAGAACGCGAAATCAATTCGCCCTCGGCCGAAGCCACACCTGCGCAGCACAAAGCTGCGACCAATAAAATTACTTTTTTCATTTGCGTTGAATTTTAATTTCAAAACGCTGCAAAAGTACGGCAGGCGTAAGGGAAATGCAAGTCAGAATGATTAAATAAGTCTTCGCAGGTTTAAGCTTGTTTAATTCCGATGCAAAAATTTGTCTATGCCATGCCCATACTATTGTCAAACGGTCAAAATTGCAGCCTAACGCGCAAGAAAAAATCAAGAGGGCAGCCGCGTGAACGGGCAGGGCGACAGGATTTCCAGACGCGGCGACAGGAATTTCTGTCACTGCGACAGGATGCGCAGGAACGCCACCCCAGACGCCCGGAAGACCGACGCACCGCCACAAGATAGCCACCACGTATTCACGAATAACCGCCTGCAAACATAGGGACGGCATGAATGTCGCCCGAATGGCCGGGTTAAACATCCGCCCGCCGCATGGTGCCCTCACGGGCACGGGCGTCTGGGGTGGCGCCCCTACGTTTTTCGGCACTCGGGCATGACTTGTCGAAATTCCTACGGCTTTTCGACT
>UMGZ01022550.1_pt1 | contig 35910 bp, 28 predicted proteins | sample 1965421 | NCBI WGS metagenome assembly UMGZ01 (sample SAMEA4836087, study PRJEB28245) | human gut metagenome | biome: gut microbiome; material: fecal sample | place: Denmark | collected 2008
AGCTAACCTCGAAAAGAAAGCTGACAACGTAAAAATCACCGGTGAAATTCGTTACCACTATACTGATGATAGTGATGATTTTGAGGGTTATGGGACCAAACTGCGTACTCGTTTGTGGGTAAACGGACAAATTAATGAAGATTGGTCTTATACCGGTATGCTCCAGAATGAACAAAACTTTAAAAATGATGCTGGCGATGAAGATGTAGATTTTCAGCGTGCATATGTGAACGGCAAAATCGGCGGTGTTAAAGTACAGGCTGGCCGTTACAATCTGAATTTAGTAGATGGCAACGTATATGATAACCGTTTTGATGGCGTGCAGGCTTCTTATGGTAAAGATGTAAACTTGAAAGTTGGCTATGGTAAAGCTACTCCATCTGGTGTAAGTTATGTTCAGATTCCAAAATATCAGGGAATGGATAATGGATCTGGTATAGCAAGAGAATCTGATGAAGTATATTATGCAGAATTAAGTGGCAAAATCTCTAAATTAGGATTGACTGCTGGTTATTATTCATTTGCAGATGTTACCGATTATAAACCTGAGAAAGATAATAGCAGAGATATTTATGGTCAAGATGATTTTAATATTTGGGCTTTAACTGCAGATTATGCTTTTGATGATAATGTGAAATTGGCAGCTACTTATTTGAAAGGTGAAGATGAATTCGCTGGTTATGAATGGGCTGACAATACTGTTACAGATATTAGCGATAACAGTTATGTAGTTAAACTTTCCTATAAAGGTGCAAAGGCATCTGAACCTGGTTCTTGGGGTCTTGCAGCAAGATATTATGACATGGGCATGACTTCTTATTTGGATCACACCATGAATGGTAAAGCGGATAGTATGCATGGCTTTAAAGGTTACAGCGTGTTTGCGAACTATACCTTTGCCAAGAATATTGTTGGGCAAGTTGAATGGTATGATTTGGAAGAGAAAGATAATGGACTGGATAGAGATGCTCAAACTTTATGGGCACAAATGCTCTTCACTTTCTAATATCAACCTTACAACAGCTTAATATTAGAATAACTAAAGCGGATGGCGTGAGCCATCCGCTTTTTCTTTACAAAAAAATGGCGGATTTTATCCGCCATTTTTTATCATAACTTAACATTTAACATTTAATATTTAATATTTAATTTTAAATATGTGCCGCACTTACTTTTACGCTGTAGCCCATAACGTAATCCAGCATTTCTACCGGCACCATGGTTACGCCATCGATAAGTTCAGGTTTGTTCTGCAGCTTAATGCGCATACGCTGTTTGCCGTACTCATTGCTGTTAATTGTGCATACTACGCTGCGCGGGCCGTCATAAACAACGGCGGTTTGTGCGTCCTGATTCCATGTTACGGTATAGCCAAGTGCTTCCGCAACGGCGCGCAGAGGAACATATAAAGTGTTGTTTTTGTTTACAAGTTTAATGTCTGCAAGCTCTTTGCCGTTTAAAGCAATTACTCCGGCCGTTGTGCTGATGTTAATATCAGCAAGGCCCTGCTGCAATAAAACTGCTTTGGTTGCAGTAGCCTGGCCGGGTAAACTTAAGGTAGAAATTTCATACCATAACAGCATTTTGTCGCCCGGTTTAAGTTCGGCAGCTTCCGGATAAACTTCCGGCAGCAGGGTAACGTACTGTGTTTCGTTAACGTTAAGCACGCGCACGCTGCCGTCTTCACGCGGTTCTACTTTGCCGATGTTAAAATAGGTAAAGGTGGGGCGGCTGTCTTCAGGGCCGGAAATAATGGCATCCGCTTTTCCCTGCGGCGGCAGGCTGCGCGTTAAAGCAGGCCCGTACCAGGTGCTGACATGCCCGTCTTTTTTTACATCATTGGCGCCAAGATAATAGCCGGTGCCGCTTTGCAGTATATAGGTGTTGTCCGTAATATGCAGGGCAACGCTGTCGAACGGTTTATTGTTGTTTTTTACGGTAATCATGCTGCCGGTATTTTCCGTTACGGTTCCGGACATTTGCAGTTCCTTCGGCACATTCTGCGCCGCCATGGCACTGCCGCTTAACGTAAGCAGGCACAGTGCCGCAATAAGCATTTTTTTCATTTTATGCAACTCCTTTAATGTATAAACTAAAAATATTATAGCATGTATACGCCTTCCTGTTCCAGTATGTTGCAAAGAGTTTGCAAAAGTGTAAAATTTGTGATAAGAGTTAAAAAATATATTACCAAAAAGAGGATTTTTGAAAGATATAGAGTATACTAATAATATATATGGTATTTTATGGGTTAAATTAAAGCGGCAGAAGGGGATGAGAACAATTTCTTTAAGTACAAGGCAAAAGCGTATAGCTGAGATTGTAAGACAGGACGGACCGATTACCGGCGAACATATTGCAGAAAGACTTAATGTTACGCGCGCTGCCTTGCGCAGTGATTTGGCCATTTTGGTGATGGGCGGCATTTTGGACGCAAGGCCTAAAGTAGGGTATTTTTACACCGGAAAAAACACCCTCGGTATGCTGATGGAAGAAATTTCCGGTATCTGCGTGCGCGATTTGCAGTCTGTGCCGGTTGCCGTCAACCACGATAAGAGTGCTTACGAAGCGGTTATAACAATGTTTCTGGAAGATGTGGGAACGGTATTTGTTATTGACGATGCCGGACTGCTGGCCGGTGTTGTTTCGCGTAAAGATTTGTTGAAGGCTGCTATCAATAATAATTATAACCTGCGCGAAGTACCGGTTGTTATGGTAATGATGCCGCTTTCCAAATTAATTGTTGTAACTCCGGAAGATTCCGTGGCAGCAGCTGCCCGGAAGATTATTGATAATGAAATTGACTGCCTGCCGGTTGTGCGCTGTATAGAAGAAGGCAACCGCAGCTACGAGGTTGTGGGCAGAATTACAAAAACTAATTTTACGCGTCTGCTTGTAGATTTGGCAGAGGGCAAAGGGGGCAATTATCATAGCTAAGACACCGGTTATTTATGCTGTGTCCGATTCTATCGGCGAAACTGCCGAATCGGTTGTAAAGGCTACAACCAGCCAGTTTGTACAGGAAAAATTTGACGTTATCCGCGTTCCTTATATTAAAGATGCTCAGCAGGTTGAAAAAATACTTGAAGAAGCCAAAGAAAGCGGCGGCATTGTTTGCTATACTATCGTATCGCCGGAACTGCGCGAGCATATTATGCAGAAGGCAATGGAACTTGACGTTGAAGTTATTGACGTTTTGGGGCCAATGCTGAAGGCCATTGAAAAAACTTCCGGGCTTTTGCCTAAAAACCAGGCAGGCCTTATCCATGCTTTGGACCACGAATATTTTAAACGTGTTGAAGCAATTGAGTTTGCCGTTAAATATGACGACGGCAAGAACCCGCTGGGGCTTTTAAAGGCAGACGTTGTGCTGATTGGCGTAAGCCGTACCAGTAAAACGCCGCTGAGCATGTACCTTGCGCACAAGCAGCTTAAAGTTGCCAACGTGCCGCTGGTGCCGGAAATTGCTCCGCCGGAAGAACTTTTCAAAGTTCCTCCCCATAAAATTATCGGCCTTTTGATTGACCCGTTTAAATTAAACGAGATACGCAGCGAGCGTTTAAAAACCATGGGGCTGAGCGACGGAGCAAATTACGCGGATGTAAGGCGTATCAGCGAAGAACTGGAATACGCCAAAGCCATTATGCGCCGCGTACACTGCAAAATCATTAATGTATCGAACCGTGCTATTGAAGAAACAGCCGGCATCATACTTGATTACGTACAGAAAAACAGAGACAGAAACATATAAAAATAACCCCCGTTTTAACGGGGGTTATTTAGGCTGGCGTTATAAAAATTTCTTATCGCGTACGTTATAGGTTAAATCGCCTGAGTGCGGCGTGCCGTTAACGGTAACGTTTCCGGAGAAAACCGCGTTTTTTGTTTTCCAGTTAAAGCTGCCGTTATCGGCGGTAATACGCAGGTTATCCTGGGTAAAAACCATGTTGCCGTTTACATAGGCGGTGCGTTCATTGCCCTTAACTTCAACGGAATCGCAGTCAAAATGTATTCCGGTGGGCTTGTCGGTAAGGCTGATATTGCCCTGTGCATGAACTTCCAACTGATACAGGTAAACCTGCGCAGCGTCGCCGTCAATAACGCGGTCGCCTAAATCCACATGTACATGCCCTTTTAAATCGTAAACTCCCGTAAAGGGGTTAAAAGTCTGGCTGTCGCTGGAAATATCCGGCTGGGCAGCAAAAGCCGAAGGTATAAACAAAAACATCAGCATAAATAAAACTGCAAAAATTCTTTTCATTGTAAAAACCTCTTTATTTTATGAATATACTATTATTATAGACTTTGGCTCGCCGGGCGGCAAGGCAGATTAAGTGAAATAAAGGTGAAAGAAATGGTTATAAGAAAGTTGATAGAAACTACAGAAGAAAAGATTTTGGCGCCATGGGCACAAAAAAGTGCTGCTGCCGTGCGTGAGCACGAAGAAGAACCAGATGACCTGCGCACTGCTTATCAGCGCGACAGGGACAGAATTATTCACAGCATGGCTTTTAGAAAATTAAAGCATAAAACGCAGGTTTATTTAAACCCGGGAGACCATTACCGTACGCGGCTTACGCACAGCATGGAGGTATCGCAGATTGCAAGGACAATAGCCCGTGCGCTGCGCTTAAATGAAGATTTAACGGAGGCGGCGGCACTGGGGCACGATTTGGGGCATACGCCCTTCGGGCATGCGGGCGAACGCGCCATTAACGCTTATACGGGGCATTTTAAGCATAACGAGCAAAGCCTGCGGGTGGTAAAATATTACGGGCGCGAAGGGCGCGGGCTGAATTTAACTTTGGATGTATGTGATGCCATTGTTAACCATACGGGCGATACTTTGCCGAAAACGCTGGAAGGGCAGATAGTGCGCCGCTGCGACCGTATAGCTTATTTATGCCACGATTTTGACGACGGCTGCAAAGTGGGAATTATAGGGCCTGATAAACTGCCGGGCATTGTTGCAATGCGCCTCGGCACAAAACCGAGCCAGATTCTTGATATTCTTGTACGCAATGTGGTGGAAAGTTCGGCAGGAAAACAGATTGTCAGCATGGATAAATATTATGAAGAAGCAATGGATGAATTCCGCTGCTTTATGTTTGACTATGTTTATCTTTCGCCGCCGCTGAAAAATGAACACCGCAAGGCAGAACATGTTGTAACCACGCTTTTGGATTTGTATATGCACCGCCCGGAAATGCTGCCGCAGGAATATGCCGTTAACGTGGAAAGGCACGGCTTGCAGCAGGTTGTGGTTGATTATATTGCCAGCCTGACGGACGCGGCTGCCGTACAGCAGTTCAGCAGGCATTATTTGCCTGTTATTATTTAATGTAGCGAAAAATAAATTATCGTCAATAAAAAAAGAGGATTTTCTGTTTATATATTGAATATAAATAAAACAGATGATATTTAAAGTGACGGGAGCAAGGCAAATGAGCAGTATGTTTGATGATTTTAAAGAGCAGGTCCGCTCACAGGCAAATATCGTCGAAATAGTATCGGAATATGTACCGCTGAAAAAACGCGGCAGCAGCTATTGGGGCTGCTGTCCTTTTCATGGCGAAAAAACGCCGTCTTTTTCCGTATCGCCGGATAAGAATTTTTTTTATTGCTTTGGCTGCCATGCGGGCGGCGATGTTTTTACCTTTATAATGAAGGAAGAAAACTGTACCTTTCAGGAAGCATTAAAAATTCTGGCCAATAAACTTGGCATACCGGTTCCGGAGCGTGAAAAAACACGGCAGGAAATTGAACGCGAAAAAGAAACAAAGGAAATTATTGCCGCCAACGAACTGGCAACACGGTTTTATCAGGCCTGCCTTACCAAAAGCGAATTTGGCAAACTGGCGCAGCGTTATCTTGCAGGCAGGGGCATTACGCCGGAAATTATCGAAAAATTTTCTATCGGCGTGTCGCTGCCGGGTTATACTTCGCTTGTAAAAGCGCTTGGCAAACGCGGCTGCCGCGAGGAGCTGCTGATAAAGGCGGGGCTTGCCGTTAAAGGGCGTAACGGCGCTTACGATAAATTCCGCGGCAGGGTTATGATACCCATTGAAGATGCACGCGGGCATGTGGTTGGTTTTGGCGGGCGCATACTGCAAAATAATGCCGAAGCAGCCAAATATATGAATACTGCCGAAACAGAATGGTTTAATAAACGTACATTGTTGTTTGGTCTGCACGCGGCAATTAAAGAAATAAAAAGCAGGCGTCAGGCAATTATTGTTGAAGGCTATATGGACGCAATAAGCCTTCATGCTGCCGGTATCGGCTGGGCTGTGGCTTCAATGGGCACGGCATTTTCGGCAGAGCAGGCAAAACTTTTGGCGCGCGTATGTGATGAAGTTGTGTTTTCGTATGACAGCGACGAAGCCGGGCAGCGCGCCGATATGAGAGCCGTAAGCATAGCACGCGCGGCAGGGCTGCGGGTTAAAGTGATAGCAGTGCCAGATGGCAAAGACCCGGATGAATTTGTGCGCAGGCACGGCACAGAGGCCTATCTTGAATTAGTCAAAAACGCTGCTGACGGCATTGACTTTCAGATGCGGCAGGTAATAGCGCAAAATAATGTTTCAAATTTAGCAGGAAAAGTGGAAGCGGTGTCGAATATACTACCATTCCTGTTAGAATGTAAAAATGATATAGAAGTGGCAGGGTATATACGCAAATTAGCCCAGCTGCTGACAATAGATGAAAGCCTTATCATAAGCGAATACCGCAAAATGAGCCGCAAAAGCGGCAGCCAGGGGCAGGTGCCTCTGCCGGTGCAGCCAAAAGCAGTGCGTGCGGCCGCGCCGGATGACGAAGCGGAACAGCAGCTGTTGAACATACTTGCAAAAAATATCAGCCTTCTTCCCGTATACAGGTATGAAATAGCCAACGCCGGATTCAAGTCACCGGAACATCAGGAAATTTATTCATCACTGACGGGAATGCTGGAAAATATGCCGCAGGATGTTACGGCTGAGCTTTTCAGGGTATTAAGCCCTGAGGCTTCAACGGCTTTTGCAGCGATAATGGCGAAAAATGTGCAGCCCGGCGATGAAGAAAAACTTATTGCCGACTGCATACGTATGATGAATAAAAGCAGGCTGGAGGCTTTATATGAAAAGCACCGGCTGCTTGCGGATGAATATGAACGTTTGGGGGACAGCCGCTTTTTGCAGGAACTTGCAGAAAGCCAGAAGATAAAAGATGCTATTAAAAATTTGTATTGAAATGGTTAAAGCAGTTTATCACGAAGGGAGGGAACACCATGGCTAATACAAAAATACCGTCCGAGCAGGTTGAGGAATTATTGTCTAAAGGAAAATCACATGGCGGTGTTCTCACTTATCGTGAAATTATGGACTCCATGCAGAACGCTGAAGACATGAGCGCCGACGATATGGACAGCATGTATGAACTGATTGCCCAGAAAGGCATTGATGTTGTTGACGACGCTAACGACGACCTTGACCTGGAGCCGGAAGCAGTAAGTGAAGCCGACGAAATAAACGAAGCCGAGCTTGCCAATATGAGCGTGCCCGAAGGCGTAAGCATTGACGACCCGGTGCGCATGTACCTGAAAGAAATAGGACGAGTGCCTCTTTTGGTTGGCGAAGATGAAGTTAAGCTTGCCAAACGCATGGACAAGGGCAAACAGGCTTACAGGCTTCTGCACGGCACAAGGCACGGCGTGGTTGCGCCCGTATATACCGGCAAAGATTCCACGCAGGAACTTATTGCCAAGGCGCGCGAGCTTATTAAAGACGAAAAAACAATCTGCGATTTGCGCAGCATAACCAAAGCGCTGCAATTTATTGAAGCGAGAGAAAAAAGCGGTAACCCCTGCACAATAGAAGAATATAAAGCACTGGTTGCCGATTTTACCCGTGACGAATGCATGCGCCTGCACAAACTTTTGCAGGATGAGCATATAACCATAAGCGGCAGCGAAAAAGTAACTCCCGATGCACATACCAGTGATAAAGAAATTCATTCGCTGTTTGATTTAAAAACCATTCTGGAAGAAGTTAAGCGCCGCCTGCCGGAAGAAAAAGATACTGCTGTTTTTGATGCTTACCTTGAAATTGAGGACGATTACAAAAAACTGCTTGAAGAAGTTTATGAGCAGGGCGAAGAAGCAAAACGCTGCCTGTCGGAAGCAAACCTGCGCCTTGTTGTAAGCATTGCCAAACGTTATGTAGGGCGCGGCATGCTGTTCCTTGACCTGATTCAGGAAGGCAACCTTGGCCTTATTAAAGCAGTTGAAAAATTCGATTACAATAAAGGCTTTAAATTCAGTACCTATGCAACATGGTGGATACGCCAGGCCATTACAAGGGCTATTGCCGACCAGGCGCGCACTATCCGCATTCCTGTGCATATGGTGGAAACCATTAATAAACTTATCCGTGTATCGCGCCAGCTTTTGCAGGAACTGGGCCGTGAGCCACAGCCGGAAGAAATTGCCAAGGAAATGGACACTTCCGTTGACCGCGTGCGTGAAATTATGAAAATTGCCCAGGAGCCGGTATCGCTGGAAACTCCTATCGGTGAAGAAGAAGATTCGCATTTGGGCGATTTTATTGAAGACCATGACGCGCCGGCACCTGCTGATGCAGCTTCGTTTACGCTTCTGCGCGAGCAGCTTGACGAAGTGCTGGAAACCTTGACGGTACGCGAGAAGAAAGTACTGGAACTGCGTTTTGGACTTGAGGACGGACGCAGCCGTACCCTGGAAGAAGTAGGGCAGCACTTTGGCGTAACACGTGAACGTATCCGCCAGATTGAAGCCAAGGCTCTGAGAAAATTAAGGCATCCGAGCCGCAGCAAACGCCTGAAAGATTTTCTTGAATAGTTGACAATATATACTAACTTTAGTAAAATATTACTGTTGGCTAATTGCCATCAGCTTGGGCCTATAGCTCAGTGGTAGAGCCATCGGCTCATAACCGATTGGTCGTAGGTTCGAATCCTACTGGGCCCACCAATCCAAAAACAAGACGCAGATTTCGGTCTGCGTCTTTTTGTATATCCGGCAGGTTTTATTTATCCTGCTATATATGTTACAGCGCTGAAAACGGCAAGCAAAAGTGCCGACATCGGTACAAGCGTTTTTAGGCATTTAAAGTAATCTGCTTTAAAATAATCGAGCGTTACAAGCAGGCACATATGTGTCGGTGTAAGCATTTGCCCGGCAACGCCAAACACCATGGCAATGCCCGCAAGCGTTAAATCTCCCGGTGCCATAGCGGCGATAATTGGCATTACTATGGCAACATGACCCTGCGACATACCAGTAAGTATGCCGATAATAAATGATACAGCGGCAACAATGGCCGGTACCGGCAGCGGCGATTTTTGAAATTCGCTTACTATAAGGTGCAGGATGCCGGTATCGGTTAAAATTTGTATAAAGTAGAAAATGCAGACGATATTAAGCAGCATTTTCCTGTCGCACGCACCTGCAAAAACTTCTTTAATATTTAATGTATGGTTGGTAAAGCGCAGTACAAATATCATAACAAAAACAACCAGCGCCATAGCGGCAGCCGCCGTAAAATTAAAAGCGGTTATTAAAATAAAGTTGGCGGCAACCGGGGCAACGGCAAAGCAAAGAGTTTTTAATTCTTTTGTAAAGTTTACTTTTCCGGTTTCTGTAATAATGTGCGGCGGAAGCTTTAACGGGCGCATTAAAATAAGCCAGCCTACCAGGAAAAACAGCGGCGTAACCCACGCCAAATGCAGCAGCAGGCTGCTGAAGGGGATAGCGGCAATACTGCATGCCATCAGCATGCCGGGAATAATAGGGCTGGAAAATTCAAAAATATGGCGGAACCAGAAATTAATATTGGCTTTGTGTTCAGCCGTCAGGTTTAAGCCTTTGGCTGTTATTTCAACAATAGGGGCGGAAAAACGCGCTCCGCCAAGCGAAGGCAGCAGCCCTAAAAATGCCGGCATAATGGCAAGAGTAAGGCGCGGGCTTTTAAGCAGGCGGTGCAGTGAACGCACAAGGTCATCTAAAATGCCGCCGGTGCGCAGTTCAATTTCCAGACACATAACAAAGTACAAGGCAAAAATTAAATCGTAAGTGCGGTAAGCGCTGAAGGTTTCTATCCAGGCGTTCCACAAATAATGCGGCTGCGGGGCGGCAGCTGCCCAAATAAAAATACCTGCCGTTAAAATTGCCGGCCCTATTGGCACGCGTCGGCGCAGCAGTACAATAATAATCAAAAGTGCTGAAATTAAAATTACAAAAATATTCATAATTTAACCACCTTTTTTATTTATGAAGAAAGTTTAACACGTTTTCAGGCTATTGAAAAATATGAATATAGTAGTAAGATAATAAGTAAATACTAATAACGAGGAAAATAAAATGACAATCCGTTATCTGGAAATTTTTGTGGAAGTATGTAAATACATGAACATGAGCAGAGCGGCGCAGTCGCTGATGATTTCGCAATCGTCCGTCAGCCAGGCGGTTAAGGCGCTGGAAAAAGAATATAATGTGCTTTTGTTTGAACGCCTGAACCACAATCTTTATTTAACTGCCGCCGGAGAGAAGATGCTATACCTTGCAACGCAGGTTTTAAAAAGCATCGGGCGCTTGAATTCCGCCATGCATAATGCACCGGTATCGCTTAATATCGGTTCTTGCAATACGGTGGGCGCAAGTTTTCTGTATCCGCTGCTGGAGAAATTTAAAAAGCTCAGCCCGGATAATCATATCAGCGCCGAGATAAGCAATACCCAAACCTTAACGGAGAAAATTTTAAACAGCAGCCTCGATCTGGCAATAGTTCCGGAAACGGTGCAGCAGGATTCTTTTGAGTATCTGCCGTTTTTTGATGATGACATAGTTGTTATTTGCTGGCCGGGGCATCCGCTGGAAGGGCGTACGGCAGCGCTTGAAGAAATTGCCGGAGAAGTTTTTGTAGGCAGGGAAAGCGGCAGTGCGACAGACCTGCTTTTAAAAAATGTATTTGCCAAAAACGGGCTGCCGCTGAAAATTAACTGTGTCTGCAACAGTGCGGCTTCTGTAAAACTTGCTGTAAAAAATAAAATGGGCATAGCTTTTATTTCGCGTTTTTTGGTTAAGCGTGAGCTTAAAGAGCATAAACTGGGGTGCATTAACCTTTGCAGCAAGGTGTTTACGAGGCGTTTTGGCATTATTTACCATAAAGATAAAGTTTTAAGCAAAGAATTTACCAGGTTTACCGGTTTTTGCCGGCAGCTTGGTCAGCAGGGCTTGGAAAGCCTGCTTGATGATAATTAAACAGGAGGGGTTACAATGGAAAAAGATTTGCAGGTTTTAATAGAAAAGGCACTGGCGGCAGGGGCTTCCGCAGCCAGAGTTGTGGATGTAAGCACGATAAAAACAGGTTCGTGGACGCGCTGGAAATGCCAGTACGGCTGCCCTAATTACGGCAAAACTTTGTGCTGCCCGCCGTATTCTCCGGATTATGAAGCTACGCAGCGTTTTTTGAGCGAGTATCAGAAAGGCATTATTGTGCAGTACACCATGCAGCTTGACCCTACCGGCCCGGCTGATTTTGAGCGTGCTGATTTGCAGCTGAGCAACGAACTTCTGCGCATTTTGCTGGAACTGGAACGCGAAGCGTTTTTGCTTAACCATTATAAGGCATTCGCGCTTAAAGCGGGGCGCTGCCGTTTATGCGAAAAATGTAATCTGGAGCATTGCGTGCATCCAACCAAAGCACGCCCCTCGCTGGAAGCCTGCGGCATAGATGTGTTCGCGCTGGCGCGTGACAACGGTTTTGACATGGATGTAGTAACCGGGCCGATAACCAAACTGGATATTTACGGCATGGTGCTGGTGGAATAATTGTTTACAAATTTGTCAACGGGTGTTTGCCGTTATGGCTTTAAAAGCAAAAACGAAAATGATATAATTATACTATTAGATAATTTTTATATTTTATATAGAACAGGATGTGGATTGATTAATGAAATTAGTTTCATGGAATGTAAATGGTTTAAGAGCCTGCATGAATAAGGGCTTTAAGAATTTTATGGACAGCGTTGACGCCGATGTTTTCTGCGTGCAGGAAACCAAGATGCAGCGTGAGCAGGCTAATTTTGAGTTTCCCGGTTATTTTGAATACTGGAACAGCGCTGAGAAAAAAGGTTATTCCGGCACGGCAATTTTCAGTAAAACGGAACCAATCAGTGTAACTTACGATATGGGCATTGAAGAACATGATAAGGAAGGGCGCATTATTTGTGCGGAATACGATAAGTTTTACCTTGTAAACGTATATGTGCCCAACGCCCAGCGTGATTTGGCACGTTTGCCGTACCGCGTAACGTGGGAAGACGCTTTCCGCAGTTATGTTGGCGAACTGAACGCTAAAAAACCGGTGCTTATCTGCGGCGATATGAATGTGGCGCGTAATTTTATTGATATTAAAAACGCCAAAAACAATGTCGGCAATGCCGGTTTTACCAACGAAGAACGTGCAAAGATGGAAGAACTTTTGCAGTCCGGCTTTGTGGATTCTTACCGCCATTTATATCCTGATAAGGAAGGCGCTTATACATGGTGGTCCTACATGTTTAAAGCACGCGAAAAGAACGTGGGATGGCGTATTGACTACTTCCTTGTATCACAGAAAATGCAGGACGAAATTGAGGACGCATTGATTTACCCCGAGATTATGGGCAGCGACCACTGCCCCGTAGGTTTGATTTTAAAATAATGCTGTGAGGCGTTAATTATGGATTTTAACATAAAGGCACCGTTTGAGCCTGCCGGTGACCAGCCGCAGGCCATAGAAGAACTTGTTGACGGTGTAAACAAAGGGCTGCATACGCAGGTACTTCTGGGCGCAACCGGCACGGGCAAAACCTATACCATTGCGCAGGTTATTAACCGCGTACGCAAACCTACGCTTGTTATTGCGCACAACAAAACACTTGCGGCCCAGCTTGCCAGTGAGTTAAAGGCGTTTTTCCCGGATAACGCGGTTGAATATTTTGTATCTTACTACGATTATTATCAGCCGGAAGCCTATATTCCGCAGAGCGATACTTATATTGAAAAGGACGCTTCCATTAACGACGAGATTGATAAACTGCGCCACTCTGCCACCAGCGCGCTGTTTGAACGCCGCGACGTAATTATTGTTGCCAGTGTGTCGTGCATTTATGGCTTGGGTGCACCGCAGGAATACTACGATATGGTGCTTTCGCTGAGGACGGGGCAGATTATTGACCGTCAGGCTATTTTGCGCAAGCTGGTGGAAATTCAGTATGACCGCAACGATATTGCTTTTCAGCGCGGCACATTCCGCGTGCGCGGTGATGTAATTGAAGTTATTCCTGCCGGCTACAACGAAAAAGCCGTGCGCATAGAAATGTTTGATGACGAGGTAGACCGCATACTGGAAATTGATGTGCTGACCGGTGAAGTGCTGGCGCAGCGCACGCATGTGGCAATTTTTCCGGCGTCGCACTATGTAACTTCGCGTGAGAATCTGGAACGTGCGATGGAGGACATAAAGGTTGAACTGAAAGAACGGCTGGAATACCTGAATGAGCATAACAAGCTGCTGGAGGCGCAGCGCCTTGAGCAGCGCACAAATTACGATTTGGAAATGATGAACGAAATGGGCTACTGCTCCGGCATCGAAAACTATTCGCGCCATCTGGCAGGGCGCAAGGCGGGCGAAGCGCCGTTTACGCTGGTAAATTATTTCCCGGATGATTTTTTGCTGGTGGTTGACGAATCGCACGTTACGCTGCCGCAGATACGCGCCATGTACGCCGGTGACCGTTCGCGCAAGGAAATGCTTGTGGAGCACGGTTTCCGCCTGCCGTCGGCGTTTGATAACCGCCCGTTGACTTTTGACGAGTTTCAGTCGCAGATAAAGCAGGCAATTTACGTATCGGCAACGCCGGCCAAATACGAGCTGGAACATGCCGATAAGGTTGTGGAGCAGATTATCCGCCCGACAGGGCTTTTGGACCCCAAAATTGAAATACGCCCGATTAAGGGGCAGATTGACGATTTGCTGACGGAAATAAATAAAGTTACCGCCGCCGGTGAGCGCACGCTGGTAACAACTCTGACTAAGCGCATGGCGGAGGATTTGACGGATTACTTAAAAACTGCCGGTGTACGTGTGCGTTACCTGCATTCGGAAATTGCCACGATTGAGCGCGGTGCGATTATTGACGACCTGCGCAGCGGCAAGTTTGACGTGCTGGTAGGCATTAACCTTCTGCGCGAAGGGCTTGATTTGCCGGAAGTTTCGCTGATAGCCATTCTGGATGCCGATAAGGAAGGCTTCCTGCGTAGCGATACTTCCATGATTCAGACTATCGGGCGTGCGGCCCGCAACGAGCACGGGCGCGTAATTATGTACGCCGACCGCATAACGGATTCGATGCAGCGCGCCATTGACGAAACAGAGCGCCGCCGCGAAAAACAGGCGGCTTACAATAAAGAACACGGCATTACGCCGAAAACAGTTTACAAAGAGCAGCGTCAGCTGATTAAGCTGACCAAGGTTGCCGAAGAAACCGGCATTGATGATTACAGCGAAAAGGCACTGAAAAAACGCAGCATTAAAGAAATTGAAAAACTGGCGCGCACTCTGGAAAAAGAAATGACAGAAGCCGCCAAAGCGCTTGACTTTGAACGCGCCGCCGAACTGCGCGACCGTTTGATTGTAACCAAAGGGCTGCTGGGAGAAAAATTAGTACCTAAGAAACGTAAAAAATAGAGGAAAACATGAAAGACCAGATTATTGTAAAAGGAGCAAGACAGCATAATTTAAAAAATATTACCGTGGAAATACCGCGCGACAAACTGGTGGTAATTACGGGTTTAAGTGGCAGCGGCAAATCGTCGCTGGCGTTTGATACTATTTATGCCGAAGGGCAGCGCCGCTATGTGGAGTCGCTTTCGGCCTATGCCCGCCAGTTTTTAGGGCAGATGGACAAGCCTGACGTTGATTATATTGAAGGACTTAGCCCGGCTATTTCCATCGACCAGAAAACAACCAGCCGCAACCCGCGTTCTACCGTTGGCACCGTTACGGAAATTTACGATTATTTAAGGCTGCTGTTTGCGCGTATCGGCGAGCCGCACTGTCCTAAATGCGGCAAATTGATTGAACGCCAGACCGTGCAGCAGATTGTAGACCATGTACTGGCCATGCCGCAGGGAACAAGGTTTATGGTTATGGCGCCGCTGGTGCGCGGACGTAAGGGCGAACATGCCAAAATCATGGACCAGATGCGCAAAGCGGGCTACGTACGCATGTTTGTTGACGGCGAAGTGCGTACTCTTGATGAAGAAATTAAGTTGGAAAAAAATAAAAAGCACAGCCTGTCCGTCGTTATCGACCGACTTGCTGTGCGCGACGGCATTACCCAGCGCCTTACAGATTCTGTGGAAACGGCGCTGAAGTTGACGGAAGGGCTTGTTGAAATTAACGTTATCGGCGGCGAAACGCAGATGTACAGCGAAAATTTTGCGTGCAGCGACTGCGGCATTAGCCTGCCGGAAATTGAGCCGCGCCTGTTTTCGTTTAATAACCCTATGGGTGCCTGCCCAGCCTGTACAGGCCTTGGCATGAATATGGAACTGGATAAATCGCTGATTATTCCGGACGGCAGCAAAACCTTTGCCGAAGGCGTTATTGCCGCGCTTTCAACAAACCAGGAAGCCTACCATATGAAGCAGCTGGCAGCTGTTTTAAGTTACTACGGTTATTCGCTTGATACCGTATGGAACGACCTGCCCAAAGATATGCAGGAAATTTTGTGGTACGGCAGCGGCGAGCAGAAATTTTCGTTTATGTATGAAAATTTGCAGGGCGAAGTAAAAAAACATACCACGCCGTTTGAAGGCATAATTCCGCTTTTGTGCCGCCGTCACCGCGAGGCATTCAGCGAACGCATGCGCCTTGATATTGAAAGCTTTATGACGAGCACGCCCTGCCCGGTATGCCACGGCGCGCGGCTAAAACCGGAGGTGCTTTCAATACTCGTCGGCGGCAAAAATATTTGTGAAGTTACAGCGCTGACTGTGCGTGATGCAATTAACTTTTTTGAAACACTGAACCTTACGGAACGCCAGCAGTTTATTGCCCGCCAGATTTTGAAGGAAATACTGGCGCGCCTGCGCTTTTTAAATGATGTAGGGCTTGATTATTTAACGCTTGACCGTGCTGCCGGTACGTTAAGCGGCGGCGAAGCGCAGCGCATACGCCTTGCCACGCAGATTGGCAGCGGGCTTGTCGGCGTGCTGTACATTCTGGACGAGCCTTCTATCGGCCTGCATCAGCGCGATAACAGCAAACTTCTGGCAACCTTGCAGCATCTGCGGGATTTGGGCAACACGCTGCTGGTGGTTGAACACGACGAAGAAACCATGTATGCCGCAGACCAGATTATTGATATCGGTCCCGGTGCCGGTGAACACGGCGGCAATGTGGTTGCGCAGGGCACGGCAGAAGAAATCAAACTGGTGGAAAACTCTGTTACCGGTCAGTATTTAAGCGGCCGCAAGTTTATTCCCGTGCCGAAAAAACGCCGTGAGTGCGACGGGCGCTATATAGAAATTATCGGCGCTAAAGCCAATAACCTTAAAAACATAGATGTAAAAATTCCGCTGGGCGTGTTTACCGTTGTTACCGGCGTCAGCGGCAGCGGCAAATCCACGCTGATTAACGATATTCTGTACAATGCGCTGGCGGCAAAACTGCACGGTGCGCGTCTGCGCCCTTCTGAACATAAGGAAATACGCGGGCTGGAAAATATCGACAAAATTATTAATATCGACCAGTCTCCGATTGGGCGTACACCGCGCAGCAACCCGGCAACATATACGGGCGTGTTTGATTTTATACGCGAACTGTTCAGCCAGACTAACGAAGCAAAAATGCGCGGCTACAAGCCGGGGCGTTTCAGCTTTAACGTGAAGGGCGGGCGCTGTGAAGCCTGCCGCGGCGACGGTATGAACAAGATTGAAATGAACTTTTTGCCGGATGTGTATGTGCCGTGCGAAGTGTGCCACGGAGCGCGCTATAACCGCGATACGCTGGAAGTGCATTATAAAGGCAAAAGCATTGCCGAAGTGCTGGATATGACGGTAACGGAAGCCTGCGAATTTTTTAAGAACCTGCCGCGCATTGCACGCAAGCTGCAGGTGCTGGAAGATGTCGGGCTTGGCTATATCCACCTGGGGCAGGCGGCAACAACGCTTAGCGGCGGCGAAGCGCAGCGCGTAAAACTGGCGACAGAACTCAGCCGCCGCAGCACTGGCAAAACACTGTATATTCTGGATGAACCTACAACCGGCCTGCATATTGCCGACGTACACAAGCTGCTGGATGTTTTGCAGCGCCTTGTGGAAGCCGGGGACAGTGTCGTTGTTATTGAGCATAACCTTGATGTTATTAAAACTGCCGATTATTTGATTGACCTTGGCCCCGAAGGCGGCGACAAAGGCGGCACGCTTGTTGCCTGCGGCACGCCGGAAGAACTGGCCAAAGTAAAAAAATCCTACACCGGCCAGTATGTAAAACAGGTTTTAAAACAGGCTAAAGACAACGGGTGGTACCAATGAATGAAAATATAGCCAAAGCACTGGCGGTACTGCCCGATAAGCCCGGCGTATACCTGATGCACGACGAATACGGAAAAGTAATTTATGTCGGCAAGGCCGTTGTGCTTAAAAACCGCGTGCGCAGCTATTTCCGCAATCTGGCATCGCATACGGTTAAGGTTAAAGCGCTGGTCAGCAAAGTTGCTGAAATTGAAACCATTGTTACCGACAGTGAAGTGGAAGCGCTGATTCTGGAGTGCAACCTCATAAAAAAATACCGTCCGCGCTACAACATTATGCTGAAGGACGATAAAACCTATCCTTATTTAAAGGTAACAATGGCAGAAGATTTTCCGCGTATTTATGTTACGCGGCGTCTTATCCGCGATGGCAGCAAATATTACGGCCCTTATGCCGATGCCGGTGCGATGCACGCCACGGTAAAACTTTTGCGGACGATGTTTCCTCTGCGTACCTGCCGCAAAATGAATCAGGAGCGGCCGTGCCTGCAATATCACATTAAACGCTGCCTTGCTCCGTGCGCAGGGCTTGTAAGCAGGGAAGAATACGGGGCTATGATACGCAGCGTATGTATGGTGCTTGACGGGCGCACAAGCGAACTGGAAAAAGACTTAAAACAGCGTATGCAAACTGCTGCGGAAAACTATGCCTTTGAAGAAGCGGCGCGCCTGCGCGACCAGCTGGCGGCTGTAAAACGTCTGGACGAATCGCAGAAGGCAGTTACCGGCGGCGGTGATATGGATGTAGTCGGTTATGGGAAAGACGATACCGGCATTTGCCTGCAAATATTTTTTGTGCGCAGCGGCAAGCTGATTGGGCGTGAGAATTTCTTTCTGCCCGACGGCGGCGACAGCAGGCAGGAAGTGGTAACGGCGTTTATCAAGCAGTATTACAATGATGCTTCGTTTATACCGCGCGAGATAATTCTGCCGGATTTGCCGGAAGAAGATGAAACTGCGGTGCTTACTACCTGGCTGACGGAAAAAGCCGGGCACAAGGTTGAATTTATCCGCCCGCAGCGCGGAACCAAGCGCGACCTTTTACAGTTGGCTGATGAAAATGCGGGCAAGCTTCTGGAAGAGCGCCTGCGCAAAGGCAAAATCAGCTTGAAAACGGACGAAGAAGCTGCGGAAGAACTGCAAAGGGCACTGAACCTGCCGGACCCATTGGAACGCATGGACTGCTTTGATATTTCGCATACGCAGGGCTCGGAAACGGTTGCATCCATGGTTGTGTTCCGCAACGGAAAACCGAGCAAAAAAGATTACCGCAAATATAAAATTGTCAGCGCCGAAGGCAAGCCCGACGATTTTAAATCCATGCAGGAGGTTGTGTACCGCCGCTATAAGGATTATGAAGATTTGCCGAGTTTGGTTGTTATCGACGGCGGCAAAGGGCAGCTGAGCAGCGCACTGGAGGTTATCCGCGGGCTGGGGCTGCACGAACTGCCGGTAATAGGCCTTGCCAAGCGCGAAGAAGAAATTTTTACCGAAGGCAGCCACGAAAGCATTATGCTGGACAGGGAATCGGCATCGCTGCATTTAATTCAGCGTATCCGCGACGAAGCGCACCGCTTTGCAATAACCTATCACCGCAAGCTGCGCGGCAAACGCAATCTGCGTTCGGTGCTGGACCATATCGAAGGCATCGGCCCGAAACGGCGGCAGGCGCTGTGGCTTAAATTCAAATCAATCGACGCCATTAAAGCCGCCAGCGTGGAAGAACTTGCCGACACCGAAAGCATGAACTATCCGGCGGCGCAGAAAATATATGACTTTTTCCGCATGGATTTGCCGGAAAAAGCCGAAGTGTTAAAAAATTGAAACATTTTCAATAATTATTTTCTTTTAGAACAAAGTGTGCTATAATAAGCGCATAAGCAGTAACGGCTGTAATAAAATTAAAATAAAGGAGATGGAAATTATGGCAAAATGGGTATGCAATATCTGCGGCTACATTTATGACCCCGAAGTAGGTGACCCGGATAACGGCGTTGCAGCAGGCACCGCCTGGGAAGACGTACCGGAAGACTGGGTTTGCCCGCTCTGCGGCGTAGGCAAAGACCAGTTCAGCGAACAGTAAAATAAAAAAAGGAATCACTCATAGAATGATTCCTTTTAAACTTAATTAAGTCCGTTACGCAATATTACCGCGTAAAATTTTTAACGCCTGTTTATGGTTTTTACTAACCATAGCAGGCGTTATTTTTTCTTTGGCGGCAAATTTCTTGCCGCTGTAACCTTCAAAATACAAGGCTTTGATGGTATTTCTTTGCTTTTCGGTCAGCTTTTTAAGCGCCAGCGCGGTCGCCGTTTTGCGCGGCGGTAACAAGCTGCCTTGTTAATTTTTCCTGCTCATTGTAATCCGTCCAATATTCAGTTGTGCAATTTTTGTCGTTCAAAAGCTGAACCTTCTTGATGTGTTTATTCGCAAAAACGGTGCGCACCAAAGCGGCAAAAATAATAATAGCAAAAGATAATGCTGTTTGACAAGACTGTTTTTGCAAAATTTTTTATGCTAAACTGAAAAGTTACGCTTAACAAAAAAAGGTTACCAGTTGCAAGACATTGAAGAGTTAGATTTACATCGGACGTAAGAGTCTTGCGGAGGGGGTAAACATGTGGTATAATTTTAGTAACGCCAGATGTATCGGTTGATATAAAATAATTGGCGTAAAAAGGAGAGTAATTTTTATGAAGGGTAAAAAATTAGCGGCAAAAATTATGTTGGGTTTGCTTTTAGCAACGCCGTATGGTTTTAATCAAGCGTTTGCGGCGGAATTAACATTAAATTCAGCAGAAGATGTTACAGCTATTGATGGCAGTGATTGGGATGCTGGTGGTTTTCCTATGGATATAGCATATAAAAAAGGTACACAAGGAAATAAAATTATAATTAACACGAATGATAATAGTTTAGCAGATAAATCTATTGCAGGTGGTTATTCATCAGGCGCCAAAAGAGAAATTAGTAATAATACTATTATTATGAATAGTGGTGTGGTTAAAGGTTTATATGCTGGATATTCTTCGGGTGCTTGCTCTGTTGTTGAGAATAATAAAATTATAATAAATGGAGGTACCGTTACAAATTATATATATTTTGCTACAACTGCAGGAGATCTAAGTGGATTAAAAAATAATAGTATAACACTTAAAAATGACGCTAATGTTTCAACCGCAGCTATAACAGCTACAAACAATGGGAGCATTTCTAATCAAACATTGATTTTAGATGGTTGGACTGGAAGTACAGTAAAATCAATAAAAAAGTTAATAATTTACAATTAAAAAATATTATACTTGATAAAAATAAGCCGGTGTTAACTACTACAGAAAATTCAGATTTTTCAAAAGTAAAAATAGAAATAGATTCTTTTGCAGATGGAATGGATCTTGCGGCTGATTCTGAAAAATTTTATACAATTATTGATGGTAATACTATAAAGCTTCCAGAGTTAGAAACATCTGATATTGAAAAAATAGATACATCTACTGAAAATGGTGGTGTACGTGTACATGATTTGGAAAATCGCATGAAGAATAATAGTTTAGTAAGTACTGTTACTAAATCTGTTTTAGCTGGTAAATATGTTGATAGTTCTGGTAATGTTTATACTAACAATTTGAATATAGATAATGATTTTTCAACAAATGCGAATGTAATTGCTGGTGCCTATGCAAGTGGAGAAAATACTGCGAAAGGTGGAAAAATTACAATTTCAGCGGCATATGATGGAGTTGTATATGCTGGGTATAGTGAGGAAGGAGAGGTTGGTGATAATTTAATTTCTTTAGGTAATGAAAATGGCATGAATGCCGAAAATCTTGTTTTATATGGTAGCAATAAAGAAGATTCTGTAGGTGTTCTTGAGATAACAGAAGGCAATAATAGTGTAAATACTGTAAACAATTTTAAAATAATATCTTTGGAAAAATAGATGAAAAAGCAGCTACTTTGAGTATTAAAGAATTAAATGGTGATGGCACGATTATTAACATTAATGATTTTAATAATAAAGTAACTATTACAGATAATAAAGATAATAATTTGTTGGTAGTAGGTACTGAAAGTTTAACCAATAATTTTGACCGTAACAATCTTGCTGGCAACTTGCAGGATTTGGCTAATACTGTTGAGATTGAACAAGGTGAGAAATTAGATAGTGTTGTAGCAGAAGAAGGCAAAATTTTTGGTCAACTGACGGCCAAAGTTGACGATAATGGTAACATTATTGCGGATAGTGTAATTGAGGACGGCAATATTGCCAACGAGGGTATTACTGAACTTGCCAACGTGGCTTTAATGGCGTGGCGAGCAGAAAACGATGAAATGCACCAGCGTATGGGTGAGCTGCGCAGCAGCACCGGTGAAGCAGGTATTTGGGCACGCATGAAACGCGGCGAGAGTGAAAGCGGAGATATGAATATTAAAAACCAATACAGTACCTATCAATTAGGTTACGATGAAAAAGTTGGCGATAGCAACTGGTATTTAGGCGGCGCAATCAGCCGTACCGAAGGCAAGAGCAGCTTTGCTACCGGCAGCGGTGAAAACCAGTCCACCGGCTTTACTGTATACGGCACCTATGTTGGTGATGACGGGCAATATGTTGATTTAAGCGCTAAATACGCACGGTTGGATAATGAATTTGACGTATTCGGGCGCGGCGGATTAGAAAGCACCGGCGATTACAGAAATAACGGTTACGCCTTCAGTGCAGAATATGGCAAACGCATTGAAGCAGGCAATGATTTTTGGGTTGAACCGCAGGTACAGTTGACCTATGGGCATTTAAGCAGCGCTAACTACACCACCAGCCGCGGCGTAAAAGCTGCGCAGGATGCAATGGACAGTGTAGTAGGACGTGTAGGCTTTGCCGCAGGTAAAGACATCAGCGCTGGTAATGTATATGTAAAGGCAAGCTATCTGTATGACTTTGATGGCGAAACCGCAGTAAGTATGACGGACGGCAAAAACAGCGCGGTTTACGAACAGGACCTTGGCGGCGGCTGGTTTGAATTTGGTATCGGCACCAATATCAACCTTAGCGAAAGCTCGCACCTGTACTTTGATGTAGAAAAAGCAGTAGGCGGCGAAATTGATACTCCGTGGCAGTGGAACGCAGGCGTTCGCTTTGATTTTTAATTAAATCATTAAAAACTAAAAAACAAAAGGGGGCTTCTGCTCCCTTTTGTTTTAAAACATTATCAAAGCCAACCTTCGGTATCGCTTATCGTGAATGGAAAATAAAAAAATTAAGCGCGTTTGCTAAAATGCAAACGCGCTTTTTACTTATAGTGTTGTTCCATCTGCCAGATAGATAGTTTTCTCTTTGGCGGCGTTGGCAACTGTTTCGCCTATAAAGCCGCGTTTAACCATGGTATCAAGCACTAAATGCTGGCGTTTTTTGCAGCCTTCGGGATTTTCGTACGGGTTTAGTGCGGACGGGGCATACGGCAGCGAAGCGATAACCGCACATTCGGCAAGGTTCATTTCGGCAGGTGTTTTGCCGAAGTAACTGCGTGCAGCGGCAGTGATGCCGGTTGCGCCGTTGCCAAAGTAAGTAGTGTTAAAATACATTTCCAGAATCTGGTCTTTGCTGAATTTATCTTCCAGCATCAGCGAGAACATTACCTCATAAACTTTGCGGCTCATGGTCTGTTCTTGGCTTAAAAACATATTTTTGGCAAGCTGCTGCGTAAGAGTGCTGCCGCCCTGCACAATTTCGCCGGCAGAAATATTTACGAAAGTTGCACGCAGTATGCCGCCCATATCAACAGCACCGTGGCGGTAAAAATCGTGGTCCTCTATGGCTACCAGCGCCTGCTGCATAGCTGTCGGTATGTCAGGCAGTGCCGTCCATTCCATACCGGCAGTACGTTCATTAACCGTGTTTTCGATAGTAAAGAGCATAAACATTTTTTGCAGCGTGTCAGGCCAGGTGTCACGCTCCGGCAGATAGGGCAAAATTGTCATCAGCGTGCTTTCTGTCTGCTGATATTCGCTGACAGGGTTTGTCTGCTCCTGCATCTGCGTTGTTTCTGCCTGCTGCGACGGCAGCGGGTCTGTTTCGTAGCCTGCTATATTGGGGTAGTACATAAAAAGGCCTGTTACAGCTGCCAGTATAATTAATAGTTTAATAAATTTTCCCATAATTACCTCACCTGTTTTCTTATATAATATTGTACCAAAAATTGCGCCAAGGTAAAATTTAAATTTTATTTTTATTTTTTACCGAAAAAATTTTGAAAAAGGGATACTAAAGTAGTACAATATACATAATAATGGCATAGTGTTTTCTTTTGGCAAAAACTGGAAACAACTGCGAAAAAATTTAAAAATACCATTGATTAATTATACACAATAGTTGTATAATTATAAAATCATAAATTCAAGGGAGGTTCGGTATGAGAGCAAGTGTTATCGGTGCAACCGGGTTTGCAGGTGCTGAGCTTTTAAGGCTTCTGGACGGGCATCCGCAGGCAGAACTGGCTTATATTACTTCTGAAAGCAGTACCGGTGAAGATATAGCCGCAATGTATCCGCATTTGCGCGGAAGAATAGACAAACAGCTTATTTCCATGAATGAGCTGGAAAAAATTGCAAAAGGCAGTGATGTAATATTTATCGCGCTTCCGCACGGGCATGCCATGAAGATTGGCAAAATGCTGCGCGGCAGCGGCGTTAAAATAATTGACCTTGGCGGCGATTACCGTTTCAGGGATGTAAAGGTGTTTGAAAAATGGTATAAAGTTCCGCATGCTGACCCTAAAGCAAAAGCTGTTTACGGGTTAACGGAATTGTACCGCAAAGATGTTGCCGGTGCTGAACTGGTGGCAAACCCCGGATGTTATACAACCTGCAGCATTCTGGCTCTGGTGCCTCTGCTGAAAGCAGGTTTAATTGAAACAAAGGGCATTGTTGTTGATGCCAAGTCCGGCACAACAGGAGCCGGGCGCGGGCTTAAGCTTGGCAGCTTGTACTGTTCTGTCAACGAAAACTTCCACGCTTACGGCGTGGCAACGCACAGGCATACCCCTGAGATTGAGCAGATTTATTCTGAATTTGCAGGCGAAGATGTTGTAATTCAGTTTACTCCGCACCTTCTGCCGGTTGACCGCGGCATTTTGGCAACCTGCTATGCTATGCTTAAACCGGGCGTTACAGATGCCGAAATTGAAAATGCTTTTAAAGAAATGTACGGCAGCGAATTTTTTATCCGCCTTTTAGGCAAAGGAGCATGCCCCGAAATTAAAAATATCAGGGCTTCCAATTATGTTGACATAGGCTGGCAGACGGATGCGCGCACCGGCAGAGTGATTGTAATGAGTGCGCTCGATAACCTTGTAAAAGGTGCTGCCGGGCAGGCCGTGCAGAATATGAATGTAATGTTTGGCATTGATGAAACAACCGGGCTGCGTCAGCTGCCCGTATATCCTTAAGGAGGTTGGCTAATGAAAAAGATTGACGGTTGGGTTACAACGCCGCAGGGCTTTTTGGCAGCCGGTGTTAAAGCCGGTATTAAAGCCAGCGGCAACCATGATGTAGCCGTTATTTACAGCACTGCGCCGGCGGCAACCGGTGCCGTGTTTACGCAGAATAAAATGTGTGCGGCTCCTGTATTGGTAAGCCGCAAAGTTGCTGCAAAATCTTATGCGCAGGCTATTGTGGTAAACAGCGGTTGCGCTAACGCCTGCACCGGCGAACAGGGCTTAAAAGATGCCGAAGCAATGCAGGCACAGACGGCAGAACTTTTAGGCGTTGAAAACGATGCTGTTTATGTTTGCAGCACCGGCGTTATCGGGCATTTTATGCCGATGGATAAACTGGCAAAAGGCATTGCCGATGCTGTTGACGCTATGGACGAAACCGGCGGCGAAAGCTGCGCCATGGCAATTCAGACGACGGATACTTTTATCAAGCATGCGGCTTATGAGTTTGAATTAGGCGGCAAAACCGTTAAAATTGCCGGTATAGCCAAAGGCGCCGGCATGATTCACCCCAATATGGCAACCATGCTTACCTTTTTAACTACCGATGCTGCCGTTGCGCCGGATGTTTTAAAACGCGCGGTTAAGGCTGCTGCCGATAAATCCTTTAATATGGTTGTCGTTGACGGCGATACCAGCACCAATGACAGTATGATTGTACTGGCTAACGGCCTTGCCGAAAACGAAATTATTGTAAGCGAAGAACATCCGGATTACCAGGCGTTTTTTGAAGCCTTGCTGGCATGTGCTCAGGACCTTGCCAAAATGATTGCGCGCGACGGCGAAGGCGCTACCAAATTTTTGGAAGTAAACGTTGCCGGTGCTGCAACCTGGGCAGAAGCTAAAACGGCTGCTATGGCCATTGCCAAATCCCCGCTTGTAAAAACGGCATTTTTCGGCAAAGACCCCAACTGGGGACGCATTGTTTGTGCAGCCGGTTACAGCGGCGCGCAGATGGAGCCGGATAAGGTAAACCTTGAAATCGGCGGCGTAAGGCTCGTGGAAAACGGCATGAACTGCAATGTTCCGCTTGAAAGCCTGAAAGACATTATGGAACAGCACGACATCAGCATGAAAATAGACCTTGGCGCAGGCAAAGAGGAAGCTACCGTCTGGACATGTGATTTCAGCTATGAATATGTTAAAATAAACGGTGAATACCACACCTGATATTAAACAACATTTTATTAACGGCTTTTGCCGGATTACAGGAGGAATAATCAATGTTACGTAACGAAGAAATTAAAATTTTGGTGGAAGCACTTCCGTACCTGAGAGATTTTAAAGGCAAGACCGTTGTTGTAAAATATGGCGGCAATGCTATGCTGAATGATGAAATTAAAAATAAAGTTCTGCAGGATATTATTTTCCTGAAATGTGCAGGCCTGCGTCCGATTGTTGTTCACGGCGGCGGCCCGGAAATTACCGCGCAGATGGTTAAGGCCGGCAAAAAGACCCAGTTTGTAGGCGGCCTGCGCGTAACTGATGAAGAATCGGTAGGCATTACGGAAATGGCACTGGTTGGCAAAATTAATACTGACCTTGTTGGCCGTTTAAACCGTTTGGGCGGCAAAGCAGTAGGCCTTAACGGCAAGGACGACAACCTCATTCAGGCAAGAAAACATCTTGCCGACGTTTATGAAAACGGCGAAGTAAACCTGGTTGACATCGGTTACGTAGGCACTGTTGAACACATTAACACCGAACTTTTAAACGTACTTCTGGACAACGACTTTATCCCCGTTATTGCACCGACCGGCGTTGGCGCAACCGGTGAAACCTACAATATTAATGCAGACAGTGTTGCAGGTGAAATTGCAGGTGCATTAAAAGCAGAAAAACTTCTGGTACTTACCGACGTAAAAGGCATTTATGCCGATTACCGCGATGAAAGCACCTTCCTTTCCACTATGACTTTTGAAAAAGCACAGGAACTTATCATTAAAGGCAATATCGACGGCGGCATGATTCCGAAAGTTAAAGCCTGCATTACCGCACTCAGCGGCGGCGCCAAGAAAGCACAGATTATTGACGGCCGTGCCGAACACAGCATTTTGATGGAAGTATTTAGCGATGAAGGCGTAGGCACCGAGGTTGTAAAAACTTTATAATTTTTTCTGAGGGGGCAAAAAGGTGAATAATATAGAAATCAGAGAACAGACAGATAAATATTACCTTCCGGTATTCGGCCGTTATCCGCTGGCCATTACCCATGGCAAGGGCTGCATGGTTTATGACGCCGACGGCGAAGGTTATCTCGACTTTCTGGCAGGTATTGCCGTTAATTCTTTGGGCTATGCCCATCCTGCGCTCGTTAAGGCAATCAGCGAACAGGCCGGTAAAATTATGCACTGCTCCAACGTATTTTATACGGATGTGCAGGCACGTGCAGTTAAACTTATCAGCGAAGCAACCGGTTTTGACCGTGTGTTTTTAGCCAACTGCGGTGCGGAAGCCAACGAAGGCGCAATTAAGCTGGCGCGCAAATACGGCCACAGCAAAGGTGAAGGCAAGTACCGTATTATTACAGCAGTTCATTCCTTCCATGGGCGTACAATGATGACTGTAACCGCAACAGGCCAGCCTAAATACCAGCAGGGGTACGAACCGCTGCCGGCAGGTTTTGACTATGTTCCTTACGGCGACCTTGAAGCGCTGAAAGAAGTAATGGACGAAGATGTATGCTGCGTAATGCTGGAGCCTATTCAGGGCGAAGGCGGTGTGCATGTTCCCAGTGACGAATATTTGCAGGGTGCACGCGCTTTGTGCGATAAATATGACGCACTGCTGATTTTTGACGAAATTCAGTCCGGCGTAGGCAGAACCGGCCAGTGGTTTGCCTATATGCATACCGGTATTAAACCGGATGTGCTTACCTTTGCCAAAGGCATTGGCGGCGGCTTCCCGACAGGCGGCTTCTGCGTTGACGAAAAACTGGCGCATGTATTTAAACCGGGCGACCATGGCGGAACCTTCGGCGGCAATGCGTTGGCCTGCGCGGCTATTGAAGCAGCTCTTACAACCATTAAGGAAGAAGGGCTTGTTGAAGCTGCGGCAGAAAAAGGCAAATACTTTATGGGCAAATTGCAGGAGCTTAAGGCAAAATACCCGGAAAAAGTTACTGAAGTACGCGGACGCGGCCTGATTTTGGGCATGGAACTCTGCAAACCGGGCGGAGCAGTTGTGGAACACTGCCTTAAAGACCATGTTATCGTTAACTGCACTGCCGGCAATGTAATACGCCTTGTTCCTCCGCTTATTGTAACGGAAAAGGAAATAGACACGGCTGTTGCTGCTCTTGACGCAGCCCTGGCAGAATTTTAATCGGTTGGTGAGGGTATAAAATGGGTTTAAGAAACAAAGATTTAATTTCTATTCATGATTTGTCTGTTGGTGAAGTAGCCACAATTTTGGATGTTGCCAAAAAATTAAAACGCAAACAAAAAAGAGGTGAGCCGCACAGATATCTGGAAGGCAAAACTCTGGCCATGATTTTTTCAAAAGCCTCCACAAGAACAAGGGTTTCTTTTGAAACCGGGTTCTATCAGCTTGGCGGGCATCCTATTTATCTTAATGATTCCGCTTCTCAGATTGGGCGCGGCGAACCGGTGCGCGATACGGCAAGGGTGCTTTCCCGTTTTGTTGACGGCATTATGATTCGCACATTTTCGCATGATTCCGTTATTGAACTTGCCAAATACGCTACCGTGCCGGTTATTAACGGATTGACCGATTTGCTGCATCCCTGCCAGGCTTTGACCGATATGTTCACCATTATGGAACATAAGGAAATATTAAAAGGGCGTAAGCTGGTTTATGTTGGCGACGGCAACAATATGGCACATTCGCTGATGTATGCCTGCGCCAAAGTAGGCATGAATATGGTTTGCGCATCTCCGAAAGGCTACCAGCCTGACCCGGAAATTGTAAGAACCGCGCAGGAAGATGCCGCACTTACCGGCTGCACCATTGAAGTTGATGAAGATTTGTTCCGTGCCGCCAAAGGCGCAGACGTTCTTTACACTGATGTTTGGGCAAGTATGGGACAGGAAGCCGAACAAAGCATCCGTCAGGAAGCGCTTGGCGATTACCAGATTAACAAAGAGCTGCTGAGTGTGGCACGCCCGGACGCTATGGTTCTGCATTGCCTGCCTGCACACCGCGGCGAGGAAATTACCGAGGAAGTGCTGGAAGGGCCGCAGTCCAAAGTGTTTGACCAGGCAGAAAACCGCCTGCATGTGCAGAAAGCCATTATGGCACTTTTGATGACTGACGATATCATCTAATAAAAATACACAAAATATTTATAAAAATACTGGAAATTTTTAAAATTTGTGGTATAATCATATTCGTTATATATTTTTATACATAAAAGCTGTATATTATGCAAACAACAGGAGGCTGTACTTTAATGAAAATTGACAAAAGCAAAATTAAAAAAGTAGTGCTCGCTTATTCCGGCGGCCTTGATACTTCCGTTATTATTCCCTGGCTTAAAGAAAACTACAATAACTGCGAAGTTATTGCCTGCACCGCAGACCTTGGGCAGGGCGACGAACTGAATATCGTTCATGACAAGGCTTTAAAATCCGGCGCAAGCAAATGCTATATTCTTGATTTAAAAGAAGAATTCGTTTCCGATTATGTATGGCCTGTTGTTAAAGCAGGTGCCATTTATGAACAGAAATATCTGCTCGGCACTTCTTTTGCGCGTCCTCTGATTGCCAAAAAACTGGTTGAAATTGCACTGAAAGAAGGCGCTGACGCTGTTGCTCACGGTGCTACCGGCAAAGGCAACGACCAGGTTCGTTTTGAACTCGGCGTTAAAGCGCTTGCTCCGCAGCTGGCAGTTATTGTGCCCTGGCGTGAATGGAACATCCGTTCCCGCGAAGACGCTATCGACTTTGCAGCAGCACATAACATTCCGGTGCCTGTAACCAAAGACCACGATTATTCCATGGACCGCAACATGTGGCATTTAAGCCATGAAGGTTCCGACCTTGAAGACCCCTGGAATGCTCCGAAAGACGAACTCTTTATCGTTACCAGCACTCCGGAAAAAGCTCCCGATAAAGACGAATATGTTGAACTGGAATTTGAAGCAGGCGTGCCTGTTGCCGTTAACGGCGAAAAACTTTCTCCGGCAGCACTGCTTGAAAAATTGAACGAAATCGGCATCCGCAACGGCGTTGGCATCTGCGATATGGTTGAAAATCGCCTTGTAGGCATGAAATCCCGCGGCGTATATGAAAACCCGGGCGGCGCAATTATTGTTTACGCACATAAAGAACTTGAAAGACTGTGCCTTGACCGCGCTACCATGCACTACAAAGAAATGATTGCCATTAAATATGCAGAGCTGGTTTATGACGGCATGTGGTTCAGCCCGCTGCGTGAAGCACTGGCAGCATTTGTTGACGAAACCCAGAAAACAGTTACCGGCACCGTTCGCCTGAAACTTTACAAAGGCAATATCATGAGCGCCGGTACTAAATCTCCGTATTCCCTGTACAGCAAGGAATATGTAACCTTCGGCGCCGACGAAGTTTACAACCAGGCTGACGCTACCGGCTTCATCACACTGTTCGGCCTGCCGCTGACCGTACGTGCATTGATGAAACAGGGCAAACTTAAATAATGGCTAAACTCTGGGGCGGAAGATTCAGCAAAAATACCAATGAACTCGTGGACGCATTCAATGCGTCCATTGAGTTTGATAAACGCTTGTACCATGAGGACATCCGCGGCAGTATTGCTCATGCTACAATGCTGGCCAAATGCGGAATCATTCCGGAAGAAGATGCAGAAAAAATTGTTGCCGGCTTAAAAGATATTTTAAAAGATATTGAAGCAGGCAATTTTGAATTTGATATTGCACTGGAAGATATTCATATGAATATCGAAGCACGCCTTACAGAACGTATCGGTGCTGCCGGTGCAAGGCTGCACACTGCACGCAGCCGCAATGACCAGGTTGCGCTTGATATGCATATGTATATGAAACGCGAAGTTGTGGAAATTGCAGAACTTTTGGTGCAGTTTGAAGAAGCGCTTTTAAGCGTTGCTAAAAAGCACGATAAAACCTTAATGCCCGGGTACACGCATTTACAGCGTGCGCAGCCGATTACTTTTGCACATCATCTGCTGGCATATTTTAACATGCTGCAGCGCGATTTCCGCCGCCTGCTCGGCGTATGGGAAGGTGCGGACATTATGCCGCTCGGCGCCGGCGCCATTGCGGGCACGACCTTTCCGATTGACCGCTTTTTTGTAGCGGAACAGCTGAATTTCGGCAGTGTTTATGCCAACAGTATGGATGCGGTAAGCGACAGGGATTATATTATTGAATTTTTAAGCTTTGCTTCGACGCTGATGATGCACATGAGCCGTTTAAGCGAGGAATTCTGCCTGTGGAGCAGCACGGAATTTGGCTTTATTGAACTTGACGATGCTTTTGCAACAGGTTCTTCCATGATGCCGCAGAAGAAAAACCCGGATATTTCCGAACTTGTGCGCGGCAAAACAGGCCGTGTTTACGGGCATTTAATGGCAATGCTTACTACAGCCAAAGGCCTGCCTTTAACCTACAACAAAGATTTGCAGGAAGATAAGGAAGGCTTCTTTGACGCCATTGACACGTTGAAATTTACGCTTGCCGTTTACAGCGACATGGTTAAAACCATGATCGTTAATGTGGACAGAATGCGTGAAGCCGTTAGCAAGGATTTTTCCAATGCAACCGATTTGGCAGATTACCTTGTGCGCAAAGGCCTGCCTTTCCGCATGGCACACGAAGTTGTCGGCAAATGCGTGGCTTATGCCATTACCGAAGGCAAGTTCCTGCCGGAAATTTCGCTTGATGAATACAAAAAGTTCAGCGATTTGTTTGAAGCAGATTTGCTTGACGCATTAAAACCGGAAAACTGCGTGGCTGCACGTACTTCTTACGGCGGCCCGGCATTTACGGAAAATGATAAACAGTTTGTGCGCGGCGATGAAATTATTGCAGGGCAGAAAGCCAAAGTTGAAGAATTAAAACAAAAATTATAATTCAGGCTTAAATAAAAAGAGCTTAAATAAAAAGAGGCGGTTCGTTATGAACCGTCTCTTTTGCTGTATAATGATTATAATTTTAAAAGCGCTTTTAATTCCTGTACTTTTTGCGCAAATTTTTGCAGGGTTACGGCAACTGGCTGCGGCGTGGTTAAATCTACACCGGCATTTTTTAAAATGTTCAGCGAATAATCACTGCCGCCTGCTTTTAAGAAACCGAGGTATTTTTCAACGGCATTTTCTTTGCCGCTGAGTATTGCTTCGGCGAAAGCGGTTGCGGCGCTGTAACCGGTTGCGTATTTATAAACGTAAAACGGTGTGTAAAAATGCGGAATGCGCGACCATTCGCTGGCAAGTTCTTTATCGGCGGTAAGAGCCGGGCCGTAATAGGTTTTGTTGCTTTCCAGCCAGTAGTTTTCAAGGTTTTCTGCCTGCAGGCTGCGCCCGGCGTTAATTTCTCCGTGAGTGTAAAGTTCAAATTCGGCAAATTGTACCTGGCGGTAAACTGTGGTGCGCACTGCTTCCAGAAACTGGTTGATAAGATAAATTTTTTGCTCGGCGGTAGCGTTGGCAAGTGTATGTTCCAAAAGTAAAATTTCGTTTGTTGTGCTGGCAACTTCGGCACAGAAAATGGAATAGTCGCTGTTGGTATATGTTTGCGCTTGGTTGGCAAGGTAGCTGTGCATGGCGTGCCCCATTTCGTGCGCGATAGTGGAAATGCTGTTGTAGCGCGGCTGATAGTTTAACAGAATATAAGGATGTACGCCATAAATACCCCAGGAATAGGCGCCGCTGCGTTTGCCTTTGTTTTCGTAAATGTCAATCCAGCGGTTTTTAAAAGCATGTTTTAAAGTGCTGATGTAATCTTCGCCAAGCGGAGCGAGTGCTTCGGCAACACGTTCGCAGGCTTCTTCAAATGTGCAGGCAAAACTTTCTCCGGCAGATGAAAGCGGCATGTATAAGTCGTATGGGTGAAGCTCATCCAAATTCAAGGCAGCTTTTTTGATGGCAATATATTCGTGCAGGGGTTCTAAATTATTATGTACTGTTTCAATTAATTTGTGGTAAAGTTCCGTGGGGATGTTATCTTCGGCAAGGCTTGCCGTTAAAGTATCTTCATATTTGTGGGCTGTGGCATAAAAACGGCTTACGCGGCACTGACCGGTTAAAGTGTTGGCCAGCGTATTGCGGTAGTTATGGTAAGTGCCCATAAGCGTGCGGAAGGAATTTTTACGCAATGTACGGTCGTTGCTGGTCATGTTCAGCAAATAATTGCCTTCGCTTACATTGGCGGTATTGCCTTTGCCGTCTGTAATGGGCGGAAATTTCATATCGGCGCTGACAAGGCTGCGGAAGATAGCAGCGGGAGACGACATTGCAAGGCCGGCCTGCGAAAGCAATGCTTCCTGTTCTTGCGGCAGCACATGCGGAGCAAGGCGCAGCAGGTTGGCAAGATAAAATTTAAATTCGTTAAAAGAAGGTTCTGCCAGGCAGGACTCTAAATAATCTTTGGACAGTGAAATTATTTCCGGTTCAACAAATGATACCGCGTTATTAAAATCAGCCAGCAGGCTTTCGGCTTCGCCGGACATGGCCTGTAAAGCCGGGTCGGTATTGTCGGCATCAAGCTGCAGGCGTGCATAGGCATAAATTTTGGAAATTTCTTCTGAAAGCTGGGCCTGCTTTTGCAGTGCCTGCAATAAAATTTTCTTCTCACCAAGGCAGCCTTTAAATTCTTCAAAACGGCTTAGTTCTGCTTTTAAATTTTTGGCGGCAGCCTGCCAGCTTTCTTTGTTTGCATATAAATCATCAATTTTCCATTTGTAAATTTCATTTATATCTTTTCTGGCAATATTGCTTCCATGCGCGGGAATATTTTGCGTCATATTTTTAATCACTCCTTGCAAAAATTTCAATACTTTATTATTATAACACAAGACGATATATTAAAGTTAGAGGCGGTAAACATGAAAATAATTTTAGCGGCAATCGGAAGTAAATACATACATACGGCATTGGGGCTGCGCAGCATCCGCGCATATGCAAAGTCACACGGAATTGGAACGGAACTTATTGAAGATACCGTACAGACGCCGCGGTTGGCAGTGCTGGCTGAAATAACCGGGAAAGAGCCTGATGTCGTAGGGCTTTCGGTGCATATCTGGAATAAAAATTATGTTTACAGCCTTATCAGGCTTTTGCGCAAAGTAATGCCTCAGCTTAAAATAATTGCCGGCGGGCCGGAAGTTTCGTTTGAGCCGGAACGCATTTTTAACGAATGTCCGCAGATTGATTATATTGTAATGGGCGAGGGCGAAGAAGTTTTTGTGAGCCTTATAAACGCCTTGCAGCAAAACAGCGAGCCGCCTGCATATGTTGCCTTTAAAAAGGATGGGCGCACTATCAGCAGCGGCGGCACGGCCGTGGTTGCCGATTTGGATGTGCTTGAATTTGCTTATACTGATTTAACGGATGTTGTTGCAGGCAAAAAAATAGTTTATTACGAAAGCACGCGCGGATGCCCGTTTAACTGTTCGTACTGCTTATCGGGAATATCGCGCAATGTGCGCAAAAGAAGCCTTGCCAAAGTTTACGCTGATTTGGACAGGATGATTGCTGCAGGCGTGGTTTTGGTTAAATTTGTAGACCGCACATATAATCTTGATGAAAATTATTATCTGCCGATAATGCAGCATTTGGCAGATGCAGAAACCGATGCAACTTTTCATTTTGAAATAAAGGCCGATTTGCTGACTGAAAATGTGCTTAACTTTTTAAAAACGGTTCCAAAAGGGCGTTTTCAGTTTGAAATAGGTGTGCAGACAACAAATCTACCAACCCTTGAAGCCATTAACAGGCGCGATAATTGGGATAAACTTACAGCCAATGTAAAAAGATTGCTGAGCTACGGGAATATCCATCTTCATCTTGATTTAATTGCCGGGCTGCCGTACGAGGGAATGGCGGAATTTGAAAAATCTTTTAATGATGTATATGGCCTGCAGCCGGATATGCTGCAGCTGGGATTTTTAAAAGTGCTTCCGGGTACGGAAATGGAAAAGCAGCGCTTTGAGCATGAGCTGCGGTATATGGATGAGCCGCCTTATGAAATACTGTCGACTAAATACATGCCCTATTGTGCTTTACGGTTTTTAAAGGTTTTGGAAGATGTTTTTGAACATACTTATAACAGCAGAAGATTTGTATATACGTTGAAATATTTAACGGAAGCAGAAGGGAATGCCTTTGCTTTTTATAAAAAGTTTGCTTTGTGGTGGCAAAAACGCGGAGAATATCCGCTTGGGCATAATGTGCGCGGCGTAAGCAGGCTTTTGTATGAGTTTGCTGCTGAATGTTATGCGGAAAAGCTGGCAGATATCAGTGAATTGCTGCGTTTTGATGTTTTAATGTTCCAGCCCGGCTGGAAACCTGAGTTTTTAAACTGGCATTCGGAAGAATTAAATGAAAAAAGCATGGCGTTCTGGCGTGATGCAGAAAGAGTGCAGCGTTATATTCCTGATTATAATTTTGCAACATGGCGGCAGATTCAGAAAAAATATGCCATAGAATATTTTAACATTTCGCCGTTTACTTACGAAAAAACAAGAAAGTATTATCTGTTTATGTATGAAAACGGTGCAACCAAAACAATAGAATTAAAAGATTTATAAAAATAGCGAAAAAGTAGTTGACAAGAGGACATTAAGATGTTATTATAATTAAGCTGTTTGAAGGAAGCGGCTTGAAAGAAAAGCGAAGAAAAAA
>UMGZ01040453.1_pt1 | contig 35098 bp, 41 predicted proteins | sample 1965421 | NCBI WGS metagenome assembly UMGZ01 (sample SAMEA4836087, study PRJEB28245) | human gut metagenome | biome: gut microbiome; material: fecal sample | place: Denmark | collected 2008
GTAAAATCAAGGTTTGCAAAAAAAATCTCAAATAATTAGCACTCAAGTGTTGACAGTGCTAAAAAAGTGACTATAATGATAATTGAAGTTAGAGATAAGTCAAAAGATATCCCGTAACTTGAAGATAGATTTCATAATCTAGTAATCAGGAGGCGATATTTATGAAGTACTATCCAATGTTTGATTTATTTGATGATTTCTTTACAGGAAACACAACCAGTGATGTCATGAAGACAGATATTGTGGAAAAAGATGGAAACTATGAAATGAGCATGGAACTTCCTGGAGTTAAAAAGGAAGACATCCAGATGGAATTGAAGGATGGATATTTGAAAGTAACTGCTACACATGGTTCAAATACAGAAGACAAGGATGAAAAGGGTCGTGTTGTTCGTAAGGAACGTGTTAGTGGATCTTATTCAAGAAGCTTCTATGTTGGTGAAGGTATTCATCAGGAAGATGTCAAAGCTTCCTTTGACAATGGTGAATTGAAGATCGTTGTTCCTAAGGAAGCACCTAAACAAGTCGAAGAAAATAAATTTATTCCAATTGAATAACTACAAGAATGCACCTATATGGTGTATTCTTTTTTTAAGGGGGGAAATTATGAAGATAGAGGTAATAAATGAAAAGCGTTTAAATCATATTCATTATTGTAGAGTGCATAAAGAGGATCAGCGGCTATCGGGTTCTTTTTGGGTTCCTTCCAAATCAAAATCTAAGAATAAGAAGATGTTTAGTATCGAATTAAATGATAGTGATTTTTTGGTTTGCGATCCTGAACATATTTTTAAACAAAAGATTTCAGGGAATAAGCCTAGTGAATGTATTCTAAATTTGATGAATATATTGATTCAAGAAGATATGGAGTTTCTTCAAAAACTTGAAATGAAACTTGAAAGAATAGAAGATCAGTTAATGTCGCATACGGGATCTCATTATGAGTCGCAAATCTTTGAAATGAGGAAAACGATAAGTGCTTTTGATTCATACTATGATCAGATGATTGAAGTGGTACAAAACTTGCAGGAATTTTATAATGATACACATTTTGAAACACTAGAGAAAAGACTAACACGTCTATCGAATGTTACGGATCGTTTGGCAGAGTATTCCATTCAGCTTCGTGAAATGCATCAAACACAAGTGGAGATGCGTCAGAATCAAATCATGCAGTTTTTAACGATTGTGACAACGATATTCATGCCACTAACTTTAATTACTGGATGGTATGGCATGAATTTTAAGGCTATGCCAGAATTAGATACTTCCTATGGATATTTCATTGTGATTGGAGTCTGTATATTGATCATTATTTTAGAAGTGATTTACTTTAAAAAGAAAAAATGGTTTTAGCTATAAAAAACGCTTGTTTCAGTGTATGATTTTGGTAGAGAGCAGGTGTTAGTATGTCTGTGAATATTCGTATTATGCAGAAGGGTTTCTTTCGTAGAAAAAAATTTATAATCGATGATTTAGTTAAACTGTCTCACTTATCTTTTGGGGTTATGGATGAAAATTGTCAATTAATTCCGAATCAGATAGGGGATCATACAATCTTATTTGATCACAAATATCTTCAAAGAGGAATTGAAATATATATTCAAAATCATGATATTTGTTTGAATTTAAGTCTTCCTACAAGTATGGATGAAATTCAATTGTTTTATTATTTAGTGAAAGTATATTGTGAATATATGGATACTGATGAATTTGTGAAAGACGATTGGCTAATGAATATAAAGGATATCGATTTGCAGATGGTGTATGATAAAAGAACGAGCGCCGATGCACTTATGGACTTGAAGAGTAAACTATCGGATCATAAGTATTTTGAAATCTTTGGCATTCTTCATCCAATTTCAATTGGGGAAAATGAATTGAATGATTTTGGTACAGATTTAGATTTGTTTGGTCAATATCTACATAATCAACAAGCTTTGGATGCATATTATGCCACGCCAAGAATCTATAATGTACATGGTAGAAGAATTGGTATGTATGCACTAGGAGCTGATATACTAACGATTCTTCCGGTAGAGCCTTATGTGGTATTGAATCAAATTGAAGGAATAGAAGAGTGGTATGTATTTATGAATGACAGCCTTGTGAAGTATCGTGATTTAATGAGCTTCATTAAAAAGTTTGATTATTATGATGCCAATCATAGAATGGTATGTTTATCGAAAGAAGAGATTTCAGAGGCTTTAAATACGCTTGTTATACAAAAAATATGAGCAGCTAATCAAATAGCTGCTCATTAACTGTATCTAGCGTTCCTTGAAAGAAATCATTTTTTCCTCCACCACGAACTGGATGTCTTTCTTTGAGTTGTAAGAATATGTCTTTAGAGTTGGTCATAAAACGATAATTATCTTTTTGTTTAGAAACAAGTAAAACATAGTTGTCGCTAAAAGATACAAGCTTATTGTAGTAATACAATTGTGTATCACGATCCAATTCATCACATAAAATGATTTGATTTTCTTTATGTTCAATGATTAAGTGATCGATCATCTCTTTATTTAATTGTTTGATTCTTTGTTTCAAAGCATAATTTTCATCTAATATGCGTTGTACATTGGATGATAAAGCTTCAATGTTTGAAGACAATTGATTTGAGATTTGAATAGACTGATCATGTTTTAAGACATAGTCTTCATAGGCAAGTTTTCCACATAAGAAGAATAGGCGTGTGCCTTTTTTGATTTTTATCGATTTAATGATTTTAAACAATCCCACTTCAATCGTACTTTTTACATAACATGCGCATAAATCTACATCTTCAATTTCGACAAGGCGTGGTTTGTCTAAGTTAAGTTTTGCACGATATTCAATGTTGGAATAATCATCTAAGTAATAGGACTTAACAGGTTTATTTGAAAAGATGACAGAATTCACTAAAGCTTCAATTCTTTTAATTTGATCATTATTTAAGTCCATCGCATAATCGGCTGTAATTTCATTGTATCCTAAATGAAATCCTACATTATCCACATGAAATTCTTTGTGTATCAATCCAGAAAGAATGTGTTCTCCTGTATGATGTTGCATATTGGTGTAGCGATGAGTCCAGTCAATAATACCTTGTACATCACCATTTAATGCAGAGTGCGTATAATGATGAATTTCATCATTTATGATTTGCACATCCACTACTTCAATACCATTCAACGTTCCTTTGTCACATGTTTGTCCACCTTCTTCAGGAAAGAAAAGGGTTTGATCCAAGATTATGTCATATAATTCATTCTTTTTAACACATGAAATAACATGGGCATGAAATGTTGTTTGGTAGCCTTCTTGTTCGTATAGTTTAATTGTCATATATATCACCGGAATTAATCATAGCATAAGTGATACAAACTTTGACAAATAATTAAAAACATATTAGACTTATATGGTTTGAACAAAGATGTTTTGCTTCCCAACCATCTTTAAAAAAACAGGAGGGTAAAAAATGAATAGAATTAAAACGGAAGTTAAAGAAGTGAGTGTATTACTAAGAAGTATACCTTCACTTACGATGACACTTTTTATTGTTTCGGTCATCACTATGAATCTTTTGGCAAACAAAAGTATTAACTTGCCATTTAGCTTTATGGCACTAGATTGTGGAATTGTGGTAAGCTGGCTTTCATTCTTATGTATGGATGTCATCACAAAACATTTTGGTCCTAAAGCTGCAACACAAGCATCACTAGTAGCTGTGTTGGTGAATTTAGGTATGTGCCTAGTTTTCTTCTTGGCATCAAAGATTCCTGGCGTATGGGGTGAATCCTATGTAGAAGGATCAGAAGCCATTATTAATGGGGCATTAGACGGAACAATTGGTGGTACTTGGTATGTACTATTTGGAAGTACAATTGCGTTTATTGTTTCTGCCATTGTGAATAACTATACGAATTCCATGTTAGGTAAGATTTCTAACAACAACAGCAACTTTAAATCGTATGCATTCCGCTCTTATGTATCTACGGGTATTGGTCAGTTTTGCGACAATCTAACGTTCGCATTGATCGTGTCACACCAATTCTTTGGATGGACATTGGTACAATGTGTTGTGTGTGCCTTTACAGGTATGATTGTAGAAACGCTATGTGAAGTTATCTTCTCATATCCTGGTTTCAAGATCCTACAAAACTGGAAGAAGAATAAAGTAGGTAGAGAATATTTTGAATATATGAAAGAAAGCAGTCGTTAAACTGCTTTTTCTTTTACCAATCAAAAAATTCTTCGTCATCATAGTTTGGATCATATTTGTTTTCATCTTCGATCATCTGGTAAATCACGTAGTCTCTTAAATCTTCCAAACTCATTTCCATGACTTTCTTTTTGATTCGTTCGTATTGTTCGTGTTCTCTTTGTTCTCTTTCAGCCTGATATCTTAATTGTTCTTCCATTATGTCATCTGCTTTTTTTAATGCTTCTGGGGATACCGCAAAAGCTAATGCGACTTTGTGCTTACATACAACTCTTCTTCCTTCTGCATGGGGACAATCGCAAGTGGATTTTCTAGGATGCGCAAAATCAATTTTCACATGGTAATCTTCACAACCAGATACAATAGCAGAATATGTAGTGCCATCAAATCTTTGAATATTTTTTACACGTCCTTCTTTAAAATATTCATAGCCACGCCAGTAAGAACGATAACTGGCATCATTAAGTAGTTTATCGACCATAGAATAGCCTCCTTTTCTTAATATTAACATGTCTCAAGTTGTTCTAATAATGCTTTTGTACAATTATAGGTATTTAGTCTTTGCGTTGTTTCTAAGATGCCTGTTAATATTTCTTTCGTATCTTCATCGACCAATTCACCATTTGGTTTGTAGTCATATAGGATTATGGGCTCAACAATATAAACACCTTCGCATGCATCCTCTAAATAAATCGCATAATGCGTATCGTCAATTGTATATAGATACATATATTCTTCAGATTCATTGTATGTGCAAGATAGTACGGTGCCTATTGGATATTTTTGACTGAAGGAAACAGAGTGTTCCAAATCATGATTGACTATATTTTTCTCAATGTCTCTTAAAATATTTCGCACAACATCCAAAGCTGTTTTTTGAATGGTCTTTAATTCTTCTTTCATGCATTCAAATCGTAATTGATCTACAACATCTAATTCTTTGGCATGGATTGGAACAACTTTGTTTTTATGATTTTTAGAATTGATTTTTAAACCAAACTTTTTCTTATTGTATGTATATAAGTACACATATTTAATTTCATCAAAACGACTTTCAAGAATGGTTCCAACTGGATATTCTAATTTATAAGGTAAAAGTGTTGTATTTTCAATGGAATTTAATCGTTTCTTTAAATAATCTGAATGAATATCATTTTGTTCAATCAAAGCTTTATAGATCGAAGCACATTGTTGTTCGGTAAATACAATATGAGTGGCTTTATCCATATCAAGTTTAAATTCAACAAGTTCGCATGTGTGATTTTTAAATTTGTTGTAGTCAATACCATAAGATGTGTTATCACAATCAAATAGATAGATGATCCATGGTTCTTCAAAAATAATGGTTCCAGGTGTTAATTTACGTTCATATTGTTTTTTCTTTTCTTTTGGTTTAGGTTTATTTAATTGTTTATTTACCCAGTCATTTCGATATGTGCAGGATACTTCAATTAAATTATTAATATCTAAATCTTCAAATGTATATGTATTAGATAAATCAATAGAGCGTGGAATGTTTTTGAACCGAAAATATTTAGAATCGGTTAAGTCACCACCATTTATACACTTATACATTTCGTATTTATTATCCTTTATGTCATTGAAGTAATAGTAAGACTTGTTGATTTTAAAGATATCACCTTTACGAATGGGTATTTCCATATTAAAATTTAATATTGCTTTATTTCGAATATTGGCATAGGCTTTTAATTCTCTGGCAATCTGACGTACACAATATTCATCCAATTCTTTATAAATATATTGGATATGTGCAATTGGAATGACATAAGCACAATCAAATTGCACAACAGAATCTTTGTATCGAGAGTTTTGAGAATCATATACTTCATTGGTAAATATATGTTTCTCGTAAGATCTTAAGCTTTTAGGATGTGTAGCACATGCATATCCATAAAGTTCATCTTTTCCTTTTTTTACAATCAAAAAAGGCCTTGTTGTGTGTCCTTCAGGAATTGTTTTTAAAACTTTGTCTGTAACTGGCATTGTGCAATATACTAGATCACCAATAGATATCTGATTAAAAATATCTTCTTGCCAATCTTCATATGAAAGTTTGGATTTAAATCCAATATTACAAATATTAGCTCCAATTTTTAAGTACTTCTCTTGTTGGAGTGTACATTTATTTTGTTGTGTTTGTTCTTCATGTTTATAGAATAAACTTCTAATAAACGTTTGGATAGATTTAAAATACCCCATTATGTTTTTGTTCATTTTCGAGCCCTCATTCAAGCCAACCATATCATCTTAATTTACATTATCGATGTCTAAAACATAGATTGCTTTAAAAAGTGAATCAAACTTGTTTAAGTAATATGTTATAAACAAGTTTGAAGAAAAAATAACATTTGATACGTTTGATGAAAATGGAATAAAAAAACGTATGAAAATGGTTACAGACATGATAATATGAAATTAGAAAAGGAGGACATAGTAAGATGACATTAGATTGGCTAGTTTACGTATTAGGTGTAGTAGCTGTTGTTTTCTTAGTCGTTATGTTCTTCAAGTATAAAAAGCACAATCGATATGCCGATAAATTTGAAGACACATATCCAGACGCAAAGTAAGATTATGAAAAAGAGACAGAGAAAAAAGAATAATAAGAATGTTTTTATTCCGTTGATTCCTGTTGAAATGACGGAAGAAGAGGTAAAACAAATTTTGAAAACTAGAGAGGGGGATAAATCCGAGGATAGGCGTAATATGCATCACAGTACTTGTGATGGAGTTCGTGTTTCAGATGAGCTTTCCTAAATGGGGACTCATTTCTATGGTTGTTCTACTTGTAGGTGGAGCTATCTATGGCTTTTATAACTATGATTACTTACAAGCAATGATGTGTACTGCAGATATTGGATTTTTTGTGTATGCGTATGAGCATTTTAATAAATAAATTCAAAGTCATTCGATATTTCATTAAGAATGGAATATTCAATGAAGAAAGGGCAATTGAGATTTCTAAGTTTGATTATAATACAATAGAAGCTTTAGTACATTCTCAATTATTAGTACAAGTAGATGGTCGTGTGTATTTGGATAAACAATTGTATGACTTTAGATACAAAGAAAAATATATCTATTATGGAGAAATCATATTGTTGATCATCCTCTTAATATTTGCGTCTTATGTACATTATTTAAAAACCACATTGTTTTGGAGACAATGATATGAAAAAAAATCGGATTCAAAGATTACAGGAAGATATGAATGAAGATCTTCAAAAATATTTAGATGAAGACTTGTTAGATACAACTCCAAAAGAAAAGAAGGAATCTAGCTTTTGGATGAAGTGTGTAGCTTTATGCTTATTATGTAGTTATGGAATTGCACAATTTCTAGGAAGAGTATTAGGTGATAAACAGGCAATAGTGCAATATGGACTTGCGGGTATAATCGTGATTTGTGCACTCGCTTTCTATATTTGGCTACGAAGAAAGTATAGGTAATGATTATGAATGATAAACAGAAAAACATTATTGATAAATTGAATAAGGATAATGAATCATTAAGTCAAGGACATAAATCCATGGTGGAATATTCTAAAGGAATGATTTATATAGGTTTATTTGTGGTGTGTTTCTTGATTTACTATTTTACGAAGAATATATTTTTTCTGCTTGGATTTTTATCATTTGAAATCTTTAATTCGATTTACGCAAAGAATGATAAGAAGAAGATTGGGATTGGTATTGTAGTTGGAGTTGTAATCTATATTATTTTGGAATTGTGGATATAATCATATTGTATTGAATCCAATATAAAAGATGGGCTGTTGCAGCATGTGCAACAGTCCTTTTTGAATAGAAATTTAGTATTGAACGATTCATTGATTCATGTATTTCACGTAAGAAAATAACAAAGGATACGTTTGGTTGAAAATGAATAAAAAACTGTATGAAAACGATTTCAGACATGCTAATATGAAATTAGAAAAGGAGGACATAGTATATGATGTCATTAGATTGGTTAGTTTACGTATTAGGTGTAGTAGCTGTTATTTTCTTAGTCGTTATGTTCTTCAAGTATAAAAAGCACAATCGATATGCCGATAAATTTGAAGACACATATCCAGATGCAAAGTAGGATCATAGATAATAAGCTTCCAAGACTACAAGATAATATAGAAGAGGAGGTGGACCTATGAAGAAGTATGCAGCGGCATTGTTAAGTGTATTCTTGGTTTGTGGATGTTCGAATATAACGCCAAATAATGAAAAAGTTGAGGTTAGTCAGGAAAAGCTAGAGAATATGACAGCCTTATATACGGGTTTTGCAGAAGCGAATGAAACTATAGATAATAAGTCGAAGATTGGTGTATGGGCCTATTATGAGGATGGTACAAAAGAATTCATTACGGAAGGATGGACTGTCAAAGATCCTGTCACATTAGAAGCTGGAAAGACTTCAGAGGTTACAGTTGAATACCGAGGATTAGAAAGTACGATTATGGTTGAATGTAGTGAAGTGGATGAAGCATCCTTTAAGGCGGAGTCACAATCACCGGATCAATCGGATTTAGAGGTTACACATTCTAAGTGGTACGGAAAGAAATTGACATATACGGGCAAAATCATTGCTCGAGTGGATGATAAAGATTTTAGAGGATATATGATAAATATTTTTGATGATAAGTCATATGTTTGTGTACTTGATTTCAATAAAGAATTTGATTTTAAAGAAGGTCAAACTGTTACATTCTGGGCATATGGTCTTGGGCGTGTGGAAACAAAGGGCTTGTTTGGAAAAGAGAGAAGTTGTATTGCGTTTAAGGCAAAATATATGGAAGAAGCATAATAACATGTTTATGAATTACAAAATGGTGAGGCGGAAAAACTTATGGATTTAAATGATTATGTTAAATTTGATGATTCTTGTAAACAATTTGAGATTCTTACTGGAACACAAGGAAAATACTCTTATGATGATGTGATAAGAGTATCTGTTTTAAATGAAAAGGCAAAATATAAGGGAAAAGATGTTCCATTTACAGCTGTACTTCCAGGTGGACCATTACCATCTGGCTTATTTCAGAATCCATATTTGTATGTTGGAGTAAAGATTGTTTTAAAGAATGAAACTGTATTAGCTATTTATGTGTCAAAAGAAAAGACAATGGTCAATACAGATCAGTACATACAAGATCGTAAGATCGCAAAGAAAATAGAGGAGATGATTAAAAATGTGTGTGAAATTTCATGATGAAGAAAATAGATTAGAAATAATGGGTGGTGCAAGTTGTTTATATGAAGAGATTCAAAAGTGTTCTATTCAAAACGAAGATGCTAATTTTAAAGGTAAAACAAAACCATTTACACATACAATTTTAGGTGGAGCTACATTTATGGCTGGTGCAGTAGAACCAATGATGTATGTTGGTATTAAAGTTGTTTTAAAAGATAATAGTGTATTACCAATATATATTTCCAAGGAAAAAGTGTTATTTAATAGTGATAAGTATTTAAAGGATGTTAAAGAAGCCAATGCTATATTGAAAGAATTGGAAAAAAGATTGCAATCTTAAGATTGTTGCATTCGAGACATAGGGTGTAACAAAAAAATTGAAGAATCGATATTAAGTATAAAGAAAAGTAAGGTGAAATAATATGTGGAACCGACAACAAGTTAAAGAGCAAGCTAAACAAATCATGAAAAGAAATTATTGGAAGATGTTTGTGGTTACGTTGATCGCATCAATATTGACAGGTGAAAAAACAACCATTATTGAAAGAGTACAAGACTTTACTTCAAACAATCTTTCTTATGATTCTCAGCCTATATTTTATTCATCTAATTTTGAACTTATATTTTATTCATTCATTTCTGTTGCCAGTATTCTTGGAATCCTCTATACAATCTTTATTGGTAATGTCATCGTAGTTGGAAAAAATGGATATTTTATTAAGAATCATGATGAGAATCCTGAACTTGGTGAAATATTCAAAGGGTTTAAGGGCAATTATTTAAATGTGGTAAAAATCATGTTTTTAATGGATTTAAAAACTCTACTATGGTTGTTACTATTCATAATTCCTGGATTTGTTAAGGCTTATGAATATTCTATGATTCCATATCTATTGGCGGGAAATCCAAATCTTTCTGCTCCGCAAGCTTTCTCTTTATCTAAACAAATGACTACAGGACAAAAGATGGATTTATTTGTTTTAGATTTATCTTTTCTAGGATGGATCATTCTAGGTTTAATTTGTTGTGGAATTGGTATTCTATTTGTACTACCTTATCCAGAAGCAACAAGAGCTGAAGTGTATTTAAACCTAAAAGAATCTGTAAAGATATAAAAACTGATACTACGGAAAAGAAATCTAGTAGTTGGGTGAAGTGGGTAGTGAATGGTTATTGGTTGTTTCAACTACTAAGAAGATTGTTAGGATTTCATAAACAACCAATCGAACAATATGTACTTGCAGGTATTTTAAGTGCTTGTATATTGATTATTTATCCATGGTTAAAAAGAAAGTATGGTAATGCTCATGAATGATAAACAGAGGGAAATCATTGATAAATTGAATAGGGATAATGAGGCATTGAATCAAGAACATAAATCTATGTTGGAATATTCTAAAGGGATGATTTGTATAGGATCATTGATTGTATGTTTCTTGATCTACTATTTTACGAAGTATACATTTCAATTTGGATTCTGGACTTTTGAAGTATATAACTTAGTTTATGCCAAGAATGATAAGAAAAAGATTGGAATAGGTCTTTTAATTCTAATCGTTTTATATGTTCTAATAACGCTTTTGTGTGGATAAGCCTATGAAAAAGAAAGTAATATAATCTTCCATTCATTCTATGAACCGGTGAATATCAAGGTTGGAACAAAACTAGAGGAAACACCTATTGAGTTTTATCATACTGAGAATATAGATGGTAACAAGGTAACTCATGAGTATATATATGATCAGGATATTGTTAATGAGGTTCAACCAGTAACTGTAAAGGTACATTATCAATTATTTACTTTTACAAATACTTATGAGCTATTGATAGTGGCTTAATAAAAATCCGATAAATTTTAAACCAGAAAGGAAAAAGTATGTGTAGATTACTTTGTTTAATTAACTAATTTATACATATTTTGAGGAATGAATATGCTAAGGTATACAAGAAATAAATATAGAAAAGAATCGATATCTGCAAAATTAATTAAAAAAAAAGAGGGTGAGTATTTTGCTATTCCTGGAAAAGTGCCAAGTCCAGAAGCTTTTTATGAATTGATTTTTATGACTGAAGAGGGAACGAAAACATTTGAAGTTAGTGTATTTGAATATAATGTTGTAGACGTTGGTATGGAAGGTACTTTAGTTTTTCAGGGATATCAATTGTTATCTTTCGGTGATTGGATAAAGGAATTTAGTTTATAGTATAACTTTACATTATTTTATGATTGACATTTAACATTTAATTGATTTTTTAATTTGTGATATGTTATATAGCTAAAATATATAAGATTGGATGAGATTGCACTACAAATCAAAGTCCAAAAGGTAAACGTAAAACCAAGATAATAAATCAAGACGTTGTGAAAGAAATAGGACTCATGTCTTACCACGGGAGGTCTTATGGACAAGGAATTCTAGTAAACTTTAAAATCAGTGATAGTACCCTTGTAGCGAAAAATGACTACGGTGCAAAAGATGAATCTGTTTGTCTTAGATTTATCTTTTCTAGGCTTTCTTTGCTTTGGGATTGGAGCCTTGTTTGTGAAACCATATGATGTAGCTGCGTTTACAGAGGTTTATTTGATTCTAAAAGAATCTGTAAAGAAGGATGAGTGTGCAACGGATATTCAAAGTGATTAGGGAGTATACGACTGGGTGAAAATGAGATTTGTATTTGTAATAGCTACTCTTTTTACGATTAATTTCATTCATTTAATGGTGTTGATAAAATGGGGAATGAGTGAAAAAGTTGATAAGGGGATAATGATGTGGTACGGGAAACTAAGTTATAGAAGAAAGTTTATTAGAACATTAGGGATAATTCCAATAGATATAGCTATCATGTTTGGGCTTTATTATGAATTTCGTTCACTTCGTTGGACTTGTATAATAGCAGTTATATTAAGTATTATTTTGTTTATCCAAGCTTTCTATAACTACAAAAAATGGCAGGAAGAGATTGTGACAACAGACAATAATGAGAAGAACTAAAATAAACGGAATTATTTGTAACGGGCATAATTTCCAAGAACAAATATTATTGAGCGAATAGAAGTGTCTTATGGATTTATTTACATCCAATCCTAGTTTCTAAAAGATACTGTATCAAAACAAATGACTACCTGACAAAAGTCCGATCTATTTATCTTAGATTTATCTTTTCTCGGATGGATCATTCTAGGCTTGATTTGTTGTGGAATTGGAATTCTGTTTGTACTACCTTATCCACAAGCAACAAAAGCTGAAGTGTATTTAATGCTAAGAGATTTTGTATAGATATTATTGAGTATAAAAAAGGCCATAATTGATGTATCATTCAACGGAATAACATTAAATTTATAGTTTTGAAAGAAAAAAAGGAGAAAATAAAATGAATGTAAATGGATTGTTAGATCAACTACGTCATACTTTCCATAATGAAAGAGATAAAAGTACCGCATTCGAAGAATTGATTTGTAATGGTTTTAAATACGATCCTGTTTATGCATCTCAAATTTCAGATGTTTGGATGTGGAAAGATTTTCTCAGATTATGAAGCAGTTTAAATTGTACAAACACATTAAAAAAATTATTTTATACTGTATAATCGCATTCCTTTTGATTGGAACAGTAGGTTGTCAAAAAACAAATCGTTTTGAAACTTCAGACGAGGTTGATTTTTATGTGCTAGGCAAAGATGGAATAATTGGCTATCAATTCAATGATGAAAAGTTAAATGAAATAACCAAAACAGATATTAAGATTATAAATACGAATATAAACCCTGTGGTTCATCGCTCCGAATTGTTAAATCAGTATTTAGTATTTACCGAAGAAGATTTTCCTGGTCGAGATAAGCAATCTTTAGTTTCAATAGACTTCAACACAGGGTTAATTCATCGTTATCAAACGGACCATTGTGCATATACATCATCAGGAGCATCTCATAATTACTATTTTGCATCTACTACAGGAGAAAACTCGTTTATTTCAATTTATACACCAGAATTAGAAGAAGTGGAATATCTAAAACTTGAGAAGGATATGTTATTTAGTGATTTCATTACTTCGTCTGATAAAGTTTATACTATTGGAACAGAGGTTGAAGCCACAGAAGTTGAAAATGGGAAGAATTATTTTAAAAATATTTTGATTTCTATTTCTGAAAATGATGGTGATTTTTCAATAGATACAATAAAAGAAATTGGAGCCAATAAAGAGAAGCAATATTTCTTTAATGATGTTATTACAAAAGGGAATTATTTATACGCTGTTTCAGCGGGTTGGCGAAATCTTGATAGTTTAGAAAAAATATATGCTGGTGCAATATATAGATATGACTTAGTTAACGAAACAAGTGAATTCTATACGATTGAAGAAATATTTCCTTCCGATATTTATGATATTGGAGATGATTTTCTTGCAATATCACATGAATCGATAACTATAGATAAACTAGGTTTTACTATTTTTAATTATGAAACATTGCAAAGCGAATTTGTTGATATTTCACCGTATGCCATTTCTGAAAATGAAAGAATTGTAGATATTAAAAGATTAGACTTAAATCATCTTTTACTTCTTACGGAGAATCAATTGATTGTGTATGATATACTAAAAGGTACTATCACACTTCAGTTAAAATGTGATGATACTTTAGGAACGGTTTTTCACATATGGATTAATTAAGAATAGTATCAATACATTAAGTTTTATTTGTTAATAATCTGATAAGGCAATTTGCCTTATTTCATAAAACAGTATATATATACTAATCTAGAATGGGAGGATGTTCTAAAGATGAGATACGAAAATTTATCGAAAAGACTAAATAGATATACAATATTATTTTTAATAATGGATTTGATTATACTTTCAATTGATTTATTCAGTTGTCACGATCATACTAAATTTTTGTTTCTCATATCGACAATATTCATAATTAATTGTTTGTTTTTCGATTTTTGTAAAAAACACGTTGTTTAGCGAAAAAAATCAATATTTTATATTTGGCAATTTACGGATGAAAATGCAATCTATGGATATATAAAGTTATTGGTCTTGATTTTGATTAGTGTTTGTTATTTTGCTTTTTATGATTATAGTGTTGTACCGATGATAACCTTAGCACTTATTGGTATCTGTATTATGTTGATTTTGATTAAAAGAACATTAAAACTTAGAAAGTTATGATTTTAATAAGCAAGTCGTATGACAGATGTTGCTAGACCATGTTTATTAGATTGTGATCAGGTTGCTTCGGTTGATGTTGTTATGATGGTGAATAGAGAAGGTGTGGTATATGACAGACGAACAAAGAAAGATGATTGATAAATTGAATGAAGATAATCGAAAATTAAATGATGTGAACAAAGGAATGAAAGACTATGCTAAATACAAATTAGTTGTTGGTATTCTCGTAGTTACTATAATAATTGTCTTATATTTCATTCAGCATACCACCTGATTTAATGGTGGATTTAGAGGGAAATAAAAACAATCGAAATCGATGAAAAAAAGCGGATAATTTACTATCCGTTTTTAATATGCTTTGAAAATATTTTGTAGTTTTTTTGTAACTTTTATCTAAAAGAGTGAATGAATTCGCTTTTATTGATGATATTGAATATAACCATAATGTAGGAATATACTTTAAATAAGGCATAAAAAAAGCACCTGGCAAATGCTAGGTGCAATCTTTGACAAATGGTGGTCTCAGTCGGAATCGAACCAACGACACAAGGATTTTCAGTCCTTTGCTCTACCAACTGAGCTATGAGACCACATGGTTGCGGGAGAAGGATTTGAACCAACGACCTCCGGGTTATGAGCCCGACGAGCTACCAGACTGCTCTATCCCGCGATGTGAATTAATTAAGATGGCGCAGAAGCTGGGATTCGAACCCAGGCGCCGCTCGCACGACCTACCGGTTTTCAAGACCGGACCCTTCAGCCACTTGGGTACTTCTGCATATGTATAATTGGTGGACCCTGTAGGACTCGAACCTACGACCCGCCGGTTATGAGCCGGATGCTCTGACCAACTGAGCTAAGGGTCCAAGTTAAACTCGTTGGTGGCTGGAGTGAGACTCGAACTCACGACCTTCCGGGTATGAACCGGATGCTCTAGCCAACTAAGCTACCCAGCCGAATTAAATAAAATAATGGTCGGGATGACAGGATTTGAACCTGCGACCCCTTGATCCCAAATCAAGTGCACTACCAAGCTGTGCTACATCCCGATATTTTTAGAAAAAAAATAAATGGCGCGCCCAGCAGGAATCGAACCCACAACCTTTTGATCCGTAGTCAAACGCTCTATCCAGTTGAGCTATGGGCGCATTTATTTCAACTGAGCTTTTGTGTCTCGCTCAGTGCCCATTAAATATACCATCACTTTAAAACGATTGCAAGCACTTTTTTAAAATTTTTTTAATTTTTTTTAAATTCGTGTTTTTCAACCTATATACGTAGTATAATTACCTATATATATAATTAGAAAAAAAGGAGATTTAAATCATGAATAACATTGAATCAGTAAAAGGACACTTAATCGTATCTTGTCAGGCACTACCAGATGAACCTTTACATTCATCTTTTATTATGGGACGTATGGCTAGAGCGGCTAAATGGGGTGGCGCAAAAGGTATTCGTGCTAATACTGTAGAGGATATTAATGAAATTCAAAAAGAAGTTGATTTACCAGTTATTGGAATTATTAAACGAGTATATGGGGACTGTCCAGTATTTATTACACCTACAATGAAAGAAATCGATGAATTGATTGAAGGGGCACATCCAGAAATCGTTGCCTTAGATGCAACTTGTCGTGTTCGTCCAGATGGAAGAACTTTAGATGAATTGTATGCTGATATTCGTGCTAAGTATCCAGAACAAAAATTAATGGCAGACTGCTCTACATTAGAAGAGTGTCTTCATGCCGCTCAATTAGGCTTTGATTTTGTAGGAACAACATTAGTTGGATATACAGAAGAAAGTAAGGGCGACAAAGTTGAAACAAACGATTTTGAGTTAATGCGTAAATATTTAGAACAATCAAACGTACCAATGATTGCCGAAGGAAATATTGATACACCAGAAAAAGCACGCCGTGTATTAGAACTTGGATGCTTTAGTGTTGTAGTAGGATCTATTATTACTCGTCCTCAATTAATCACAAAACGATTTGTAGATTGCATTGAGGGATAAATATGTTAAAGAAGGAACAATTAGAAAAATTATTAGAACGTTGTATGGCTTCTTCTTGTGATTTTGCCGAAATCTTTGAAGAAGAAGGAACAACGGAATCTTTATCCATGTTAAATGGAAAACTAGAAGATACAAACGTATTGATTCGTGCTGGCATTGGAATTCGTCTATATAAAGGTGTGCAATCTGTATATGGATACACAAATGAAACAAGTGAAGAATCATTAAATGCCTTAGTGGATGATTTGCGTGGAGGTTTTGGCATAGAAGCTAAAGCTGTATCTGTCTCTTTGGTTGAAGAAAAACATGAAAATCTTCATCCAATCAAGGAAAATCCTGTTGAAGCTTCATTAGAATCTAAAGTTGCCTTAATGCTACGTGCAAATGATGCAGCAAAGGCATATTCAGATAAGATTCAAAAAGTATCTGTAGGATTGGCAAGCGTATGCCAAAATGTACAGATTTCAAATAGTGAAGGAAGACTCGTACACGATACAAGAATTCGTTGTCGTATGTCTGTATCCTCTTTTGCCCAAGATGGCCAAAACTTACAATCTGGTTATGAAGCACCAGGTGCAAGTAAAGGTCTTGAATTCTTTGAAGAAAGAACTCCAGAATCTATTGGACAAGAAGCAAGTCGTATCGCATTAGTATTATTAGAGGCAAAAGATTGTCCATCTGGTAAAATGCCAGTCATTATTGATAATGGCTTTGGTGGAGTTATTTTCCATGAAGCTTGTGGGCATGCCCTAGAAGCAAGTTCAGTCAGTAAAAATCAGAGTGTATTCTGTAATAAATTAGGTCAAAAAGTCGCAAGTGATAAAGTTACAGCTATTGATGATGGCACAATTCCAAATGCGTGGGGCTCACAAAACGTAGATGATGAGGGAAATCCCCAACAAAAACGTGTATTAATTGAGAATGGTATTTTAAAGAGTTATATGATAGACCGCTTGAATGGTCGAAGGATGGGCCTTGAATCGACTTCGAGTTCACGTCGTCAGTCTTATAAATTTGAAACAACTTCGCGTATGACAAATACATATATTGCGGCTGGAAATGATGATTTTGACGAAATGTTTGAAGGAATCAAGCGAGGACTATACGCAAAGAAAATGGGTGGTGGAAGTGTAAATCCACAAACCGGAGAATTTAACTTTGCCGTATTAGAAGGTTATTTAATTGAAGATGGCAAGATTTCCTATCCAGTAAAAGGGGCTTCTTTGATTGGTAATGGTGCGGATATCCTATTTAATATTGATCGCGTTGGTAAAAACTTAGAGCGTGGACAAGGTATGTGTGGCGCTAGTTCTGGTTCGATTCCTACAGATGTAGGTCAACCGGCCATTCGTGTTTCACAAATTACAGTAGGAGGTACGGCCAATGAATAAACAAGTATGGATTGAAAAAGCACTTGGCCTAGGTATTCAGGAATTTGAAATCTATCAATCTACAACGGTTGAAAAAGAAATGACTTGGTTTCAAGGACAAATGGACACTTTAGTATCCAGTAAAGTGACAGGTACAAGTATTCGTGGAATTGTAGATGGAAAAATGGCCAATATGGCATTGGAAGAAATAGATGATTCTATGTGTGAAACTGTTTTAAAGTCATTGATTGAACAAGCACATATTATTTCAAATGAAGAAACCGATTCGTTAAGAAAACCAGAACCAATTGAGTACGCAAAAAAAGATGTGACTTGGAATATGGCTAGTACAGAATATGTGAAGGATATTCTTCAAAGCTTAGAAGCTAAGATTCTAGCCTATGATCCACGTGTCATTCAAGTTGGATATTTAGGCTATAGCCAAGGCAGTGGAAGTCGCAGTATTGTGAATAGCTTAGGCATGGATGTACAAGATGCTGATGAAATGCAGTACATTGTTGCCAGTGTTGTCGTTAAAGAAGAGGAAGAAGTCAAGGATGCAAGTTTAGTTGAAGTTGTATATGACTTTGATCAATATGATTTAGATTCATTCGTTTCTCGTGTTTGCGATAAGGCTTTAAATAAATTAAAGGCCACACCAATTCCAAGCTGTACATGTCCAGTCATCTTTGAAAAGGATGCGATGACATCTTTATTTGCCGCCTTTACTGGTTTATTTAATGGGGAATTAATGTATAAGGGAATTTCACCTTTAAAAGATAAGTTTAACGAACAAATTTTCTCTGAACAAATCACAATTATTGATAATCCAAAGAATACGGATTGTCTAAGTATTGCCAATTTTGATGATGAGGGGTGTCCAACTTCTTCAAAAACGTTGGTGGATCACGGAAAATATGTTATGATGCTTCATGACACAAGAAGTGCCAATCGAATGCATACAAATAGTACAGGAAATGGCTTTAAATCGGGCTATGCATCTAGCGTAAGTGTACAGCCGATGAATTGTTACATTGTACCTGGAAATGATAGTTTTGAGGATTTATGCACAAAAATCAAAGATGGCTTTGTCGTACAGAATTTAGCAGGTCTTCATGCTGGACTTGATTTTGTTTCTACAAACTTCTCACTACAATGCTCAGGCTTCTGGGTAAAGGATGGTAAAAGAGATAAGAATGTTACTTTGGTTACCGTCGCAAATAATTTCTTAAATATGATGAAACACGTAATTAGTGTGGGTAACGATTTAGATTGGAGTTATCACCAGGTTGTAAGTCCAAGTATCGCATTTGAAGAGTGTACAATTTCAGGGGAATAAATATGGTAAATGAATTTAAAAATGAAAAACTACAAGAAACATTAATTGTATTTAATAGAGAAAAAACAGATTCAGCATTTAGAAACTTGTTGGATGCGTTTATTTCGACTAATTTTCTAATTCCAGCACAATGGGATAAAGACCCTTCTCGCAATGAAAAGGGAGTCTTAGTCTTTGAACCAAATACACAATTCCAATTGTCTTTGATTCAAAATGATAAGGGAGATAGTTTCTTTCCTGTCTTCTCAAGTATGGATCAATTGAAAAAATGGGATCAAGATAGTGAAATCCATTCCTTGGTTATGACATATAATCAATATATGCCATTTGTGAAGATGGCATTAAATCAGATTCATGGCATTGTGATCGATCCATTTGGAGCAAATGTTTTATTAGACTGCAACTTATTGGTTGAACTTGATAAAAATCGCGGTTCACAAGTGAGTGAAAATCCAATTCATAAAGGAGATAGTTTAAAGCTTCGTGATCCTATTTCAAGTGTAACAGAACTTCAAAGAGCTATCTGTGAATTTGGTGACTCTCACCCAGACATTCTTTCTATTTATTTGAAAGAAAGAATTGTGAAGGATCAGCCTAGCCACTGGTTCTTAGTTGTGGATATGATTAATGATGATAAACAAACAATTCAGGATTTAGGAAACTTCTGTACGCCTGTAAGTTATGGGAAAGGTTTTGAATTCATGTTTGGAAGTATGGAACTTGCCAAGAAAATTATGGCGGATACAATTCCAACATATGTAAAGGTTACAAAGTAATTAAGGTGCAATTAAGCACCTTTTTCTTATATAATAGAAGTATGAAATTACCTGAATATATATTAGAAATCATTCAAAAAATAAATGATATTGGATATGAAGCGTATGTGGTAGGTGGATGTGTACGTGACTATTTACTAGATCGACCAATCCATGATTATGATATTTGTACAAGTGCCAAACCTGAAGTGATACTAAATTTATTTGATCGAAGTGTGGGAACAGGACTCAAGCATGGAACGGTAACGGTTTTATCGAATTCACCCGTTGAAATCACAACCTTTCGTTTAGAGAGTGAATACAAGGATCATCGTCATCCAGATAGTGTGAAATATGTTTCTACAATTGAAGAAGATTTATCAAGACGTGATTTTACTGTGAATGCGATGGCCTATCATCCAAGTCGTGGCTTGATTGATCCGTATAAAGGACAATTTGATCTTAAAGCGAAAGTCATTCGATGTGTGGGTAATCCAGATCAAAGATTTAATGAAGATGCTCTAAGAATGTTGCGTGCCTATCGTTTTTGTGCAAAACTAGGCTTTTCGATGGATGAAACAGTAAAAACATCCATCGATACAAATGCATCTTTGATTCAATATGTATCTATAGAAAGAATTGTGCATGAATTAAAAGAAATCATGGAAACAAATCCACAAGTATTGGCCGATATGACACTTCTTTTAAAACCAGTATTTAATGAGTTGGATTTGGCATTGATGTGTAGTCAAAACTCAATCTATCACTATACCGATGTCTTGCATCATACTTTAGATGCGATGTGCTATTTAAAACCATATGATGAAACTTTGGCCTTTGCGCTATTATTCCACGATTTAGGCAAAATACAAGTAAAGACAACCGATTCGAATGGAAGGGATCATTTTAAGCATCATGCGAAGGTAGGAAGTGAATTGTCTAAAGAGCTTTGTCGACGCTTTAAACTTACAAATGAACAAAGAAAGTGGATTCCATTCTATGTCTTACATCATGACGATAAATTTACCTGTGATTTAGATTGTATTTATAAGTATCGTGTTACATATCATTTGGATGAAGAACACTTGTTGAACTTACTTCAAATTCGCTATTGTGATGCGATGGCCCATTCTGAATTGGGACAAAAATCAGCTAAAGATGTAGAACTTTTCCATGCGTATTACATCCAAAATAGAAATCGCTGTATGTGTATATCCCAACTTGCGTTGAATGGAAAGGATATCATCGAAGCTACAAATTTAAGAGGAAAACAGATTCAAGAAGCTTTGAATATGTGTTTAAAATACGCTTTTTATCATCCGGAAAAGAATAGGAAAGAAGAATTATTGAATATACTAAAAAATGAGTTATGATTGTTCGTAACTCATTTGTGCTAATGTCTTTTTAAAGTTTTTAATAAATAACGTTACCGTTGTGCTTACCGCAATAAAGTCAGCGATTGGTTCGGCTAGGAATACCGCAAAGATATGATCGGATAAGATGTTTGGTAAGATAAAAATCAAGGGAATTAAGACAATGATCTTTCTAAAGATAGCTAAGAAAACGGAAATCTTGGCATTTCCAAACGCAATGAAGGTTTGTTGGCAAGAAATCTGAAGTCCCATCAATAATACGCATGCCATATAGATACGAATGGCCCAGCTTGCCATTGACATTAAGTCTGGATCATTTGTGAAGATAGAAATAAATACTTGAGGGAATAATTCCACTAGAATCCAGATGATACTTGCGTATGTGAAACAACATAGTGTTTGAAGTAAAAAGCCTTTTTTAACGCGCTGGCCATTTTTAGCACCAAAGTTGTAACTGATGATGGGTTGTCCACCTTGCGTTAATCCTTGTATTGGCATCATCGCAAACTGCATAACACTCGTTAGAATGGTCATACTTCCAATCGCAACGTCCCCACCAAATTTAGAGAGTTGCATATTGAAACATAAAGAAATCAAGCTTTCTGTTGACTGCATCACAAAAGGTGCGATGCCTAAAGCTAAACTAGGAAATAATAGGCTTGGTACGATTTTAAAATTTTCTTTTTTTAACTTAAGAACCGTCTGTTTACCACTCAAGAAATGAATGACCCAGATTGCACTGATAGCTTGCGAAATAATGGTAGCTAGTGCAGCTCCTTTTACGCCCATATTGAATCCAAAGATAAAGATAGGGTCTAAAATAATGTTTAAGATAGCTCCAATTAAAACGGTCATCATACTTGTTTTAGAGAATCCCTGACAAGAAATAAAGGCGTTCATTCCGAGTGTCATTTGGACAAAAATGGTTCCTAAGGCATAAATACCCATATATTGTTTGGCATATACAATTGTTTTTGAACTTGCCTGGAATAATTGTAGTAATGGTGTTTGAAAAGCTAATAAACATACAGTTAGAGTTAATGAAATCATAATCAATGCGATAAAACAGTTACCCATGATTTTTTCAGCAGTAGGATTATCTTGTTTACCCATATATATACTAGCTCTTGGAGCGCCTCCCATACCGACTAAACACGCAAAGGCGGATACAATCATAATAATTGGTAAACAAACGCCTACGCCTGTTAGGGCGATGGCCCCTACATCTTGAATGTGACCAATGTACATGCGGTCAACTACATTATAGAGTAAGTTAACAATTTGACTTAAGATGGCAGGAATCGCCAACATAAAGAGTAACTTACCAACTTTTTCATGTCCTAAATCCACTTCGGACGCTGTTGTAAATTTCATTTTAATTTGCTCCTTCTATTTTTTCATTCATTTTATTCATCGTTTCAATCATGCATTGAATATCTTTTGTGGGAATATCTTTGAATAATACGTGATTGATTTTTTCAATTTCAATATTGATTTTTTCTAATACAGGAATCGCATTTTCCGTTAATTCAATATGTGAAATTCTTTTATCGTTTGGAATTCCTTTAACTGTGATCAATCCCTTTTGTTCTAGGCTTGTTACACTTCGAGAAACCAAAGCTTTTGAAACGCCCAATACAACACGAAGCTGTGTGCTTGTCGTGATGGAATTGTTGTTTTGTAGTAAAATCAATATGGATATTTCATTTGGTGAAAAGGTATATTCTGAAAATCGATCTTTGATTTCTTTGCCATAATATTCACGCAATCGATTGGATAAACGTAAAAATTCTTCTATTGTCAACATATGCCCTCCTAATGTTCACTTGTAAACAGTTCAATTGTAAACAAGTAAGCAAAATATGTCAAATATATTGTATGCAAAATTATTGTATTTTTTAATTGACACAACAAAAACATCGTGTTAACATGTAAACGCATTCAGTGAGGATTGTAACTGGTTGGCAGGCAACACCTTGATGATATTAATAAATAAATATTTTTTGGATATTTGTTTTTTGATATGATTAAGGTGTTTTTTATATATTGGTAAGCAGGTGAGAGAATGAGATTAAAAAAAGCATTTAATAATAATGCCCTTTTAGCATTAGATGACAATGATGAAGAAGTCATTGTGATGGGTAAGGGAATCGCTTTTGGTAAAAAGAGTGGAGATTTGATTGATGAGTCATTGATTCAAAAAAAGTTTGTTTTTGATAAAAGCGAATTAAATGAAAAGTTTTCTCAATTGTTTGATGAAATTCCACAACAATATGTAGAATTAACCGTATCCATAGTTGAAATGGCACAAAAAGAATTAGATGTAAGATTTGATTCAAGCATATATTTAGCTTTATCTGACCATATTACGTATGCTGTTCGTCGTTATAAAAAGAATGAGAATTTAAAAAATGCATTATTATTTGAGGTGAAAAAGTTTTATCCAAATGAATTTAAAACTGCTTTAAAATCTTTAGATATGATTCAATATGAAACAGGATGTATTATGACCGAAGATGAGGCTGGATATATAGCAATGCATTTTGTGAATGCACAACAAAGTGGAGAGGAAATGTCACAAACAGTTAAAGTGACAAAAATGGTAGAAGATATTTTGCACATAGTTGAATATCATTATCAAATAAAATTGGATGAAAATTCCTTGAATTATACTCGTTTTGTTACACATATTCGGTATTTTGCACGTAGATTGTTTGCGAAAGAATTGAATCAAGATACAGATGATATTCTTTATCAACAAATTAAAGAGCGTTATCCGGATGCTTATCGTTGTGCTTTAAAAGTAAAGAAGTATATTAAAGAGAGCTGTGACATAGAATTAACAAACGAAGAAATGACGTATTTTATGTTACATATTAATCGTGTTTGTTCTAGAATTAAAAGTTAGCATTCAGGCTTGTAACTGTTAGGCAGGCAATAACCTGAGCTTATGAATGATTTCGAAGTGATTCGTTGTCTTTTTCATATGCTCAGGTTTTTATTTTTGGTAGTAACTGTGTAATCAGTCTACATATATTAGAAATTGAAAGATTATGGTACCAATCTTAAAATTTATCAAAAAACAGGAGGAAATTATGAATAAGTATGAAACTATAGCCAATGAAGTTGTAAAAAATATTGGTGGAACAGAAAATATAGAATCCGTTACAAATTGTATGACTCGTTTAAGATTTACATTAAAAAACGTGTCAAAGGTGGATGTAGAATCTTTAGAAAAAGTAAAAGGTGTACAAGGTGTTGTCAATAAAAATGGCCAATTCCAAGTAGTTATTGGATCAGATGTATCTCATGTATGCGATGAAATCAAAAAAATGGGTAGTTTTTCTGAAACTGTAAATGCAAACAGTGAGGAAAATGTATCTTTAGTAAATCGTGTATTAGGTGCAATTACAGCGATTTTCCAACCCGTAATTCCTGCTATTTGTGGTGCAGGTATGATTAAAGCTGTATTAGCTTTATTGACAGCATTTCATGTAGTAGAAGCTACTTCACAAACTTATGTTTTATTAGCGATGGTAGCTGATTCAGCATTCTATTTCTTACCTATTTTCTTGGCTGTATCTAGTGCTAAAAGATTTGGATGTAATACATTTATTGCTGCAGTTTTAGGAGCTATGTTGATTCACCCAACATATGCAGGAATTGTATCCGCTGGAGAAGCTTTTAAATTTATTGGTTTACCAATTAAACTAGTATCGTATGGAAGTAGTGTAGTGCCAGCAATTCTAATCGTTTGGGCTCAATCTTATGTGGAAAAGTTTGCAAAGAAAATTAGCCCTAATGCAGTTAAAGTATTCTTAGTTCCTTTAATTGTATTCTTGATTATGACACCATTGGCATTTGCTATAATTGGTCCTTTAGGTTCATTTGTTGGTGATATCTTATGTAATATTTTTGATTTCTTAAATAATCAAGCTCGTTGGGTAATTCCGGTATTAATGGGTGCTTTCTGTCCGTTGTTTGTTATGACTGGTATGCATTATAGTTTTATGCCAGTGCAACTAGCACAATATGCAACATTAGGATATGGAACATTGTTAGGTCCTGGTATGTTAGCAAGTAATATTTCACAGGCAGGTGCATGTTTTGCGGTGGCATTAAGAACGAAAGATAAAGAAATGAAATCAACAGCATTATCTAGTGCAACAACTGCTTTATTTGGAATTACTGAACCAGCTCTTTATGGTGTTACTATGAAATTGAAAAAGCCTCTTTGGACTGTTATGATCAGTGGTGGTATTGCAGGTCTATGGGGTGGACTTACAAATATGCGTACATATGCAAGTGCAACAGCAGGTGTAACAGCATTACCGGTATATATTTGTGATGATTTATCTAACGTTAGAAATGCATTTATTTGTATTGTAATTGCATTAGTAAGTTCATTTGTATTAACTTTATTGTTTGGCGTGCCAAAAAGCGAGGATACTTCTTCTAATAGTGAAGTTATTGAAGCAGATAACACAAAATTGAATAAATATACTGAAATTTCATCTTGTATGAATGGTAAAGTTGTTCCTTTAGAAAACGTTGAGGATGATGTTTTTTCTAAAAAAATCATGGGTCCAGGTGTAGTAATTCTTCCAAGCGAAGGAAAAGTATATGCTCCTTTTGATGGAGTGGTAAATACGGTTTTCCCTACAAAACATGCATATGGTTTAACAAGTTTAGATGGAGTTGAAACGATTATTCATTTGGGATTAGATACAGTAAATTTAGAGGGTAAATATTTTGAGGCTAAAGTAAAGAGTGGTCAAAGCGTAAAAAAGGGTGATTTGTTAGCTGAATTTGATTTAGAGGCATTACAAAAAGAAGGTTTCGATATGGTAACGCCAGTTATTATCACGAATAGTGATCAATTTATTGATGTAATTGAAACACAAAAATCAGATGTAAAAGTAGGCGAAGAATTAGTGAAAGTATTTCGCTAAAAGATAGAAAGTTAGGTGTTAAAATGAAATTTCCTAAGGAGTTTTTATGGGGAGGCGCTACGGCAGCCAATCAATGTGAGGGTGCATGGAATGAAGATGGCAAAGGCGCTAGTATTCAAGATTATATGCCACATGGAATCATGCAAGGACCTAGTGAAGTTATTGATAAACACAATTTAAAATTAGAAGGAATCGATTTATATCATCATTATAAAGAGGACATTGCTTTATTTGCTGAAATGGGTTTTAAGGTGTATCGAATGAGCATAGCATGGTCTAGAATTTTCCCAAATGGCGATGATGAAAAACCTAACGAAAAAGGACTAGAATTTTACGACAATGTATTTGATGAATGCAAAAAGTACGGAATCGAGCCATTGGTTACTTTGTCTCATTATGAAACGCCTTATCATTTGGCAAAAAAGTATGATGGATGGAGAAGTAGAGATTTAATAGGATTTTATGAAAAATATGTTCGTACCGTATTTACTCGTTATAAAGGAAAAGTTCATTATTGGATCACATTTAATGAGATTAACAGTATTTGGCATTTTCCTTTGATGGGTGCAGGTATCTTGACACCAAAAAATTCGTTAAGTGCACAAGATTTATATCAAGCAGCACATCATGAATTAGTTGCAAGTGCGTTGGCAACTAAAATTGGTCATGAAATTGATCCGGAAAATAAAATTGGATGTATGGTTTTAGGACTTACAAGTTATCCAAGAACATGTAATCCAGATGATGTAATTGCAACAATGGAAGAGAGTAAACGTGGATATTTCTTTACAGACATTCATATGCGCGGATATTATCCTTCTTATGCATTAAAAATGATGGAAAAAGAAGGCGTGGTACTTGATGCTACTGATGAAGATTTAGAAATGTTAAAAAATACATGTGACTTTTTATCATTTAGTTACTATATGTCGAAATGTATTGCTTCAAATCCTGAACAGTATGAAAAAGGTAAAGGAAATTTAACTACAGGAGTAAAAAATCCTTACTTACAGGAAAGTCAATGGGGATGGCAAATTGATCCAAAAGGGTTAAGATATTTGTTGAATACATATTATGATCGTTACCAAAAACCATTGTTTATTGTAGAAAATGGCTTGGGTGCAAAAGATACATTGCTTTCAGAAGAAAAAGATGGTTATTGGGTAGAGGACGATTATAGAATTCAGTATATGAATGATCATTTAGCACAAGTATCAAAGGCAATCGAAGATGATGGTGTAGAAGTTATGGGATATACATCATGGGGATGTATTGATTTAATAAGTGCATCAACTGCCGAAATGAAAAAAAGATATGGCTTTATTTATGTTGACCGAAATAATGATGGTACAGGCACATTTAAACGATATAAAAAGAAAAGTTTCTATTGGTATAAAAATGTTATAGAAACAAATGGAGATATTATTAGCTAAGTGAATGAATTTTCATTTAGCTTTTTTTATGAAGAAATTGAAAATAATATGATGTACGATAATTGACTACACAAATAATGTGGATATAATTAGACTGATTAGGGAGGGATATGCATGACGTTAAAAGAGTTAAAAATAGGACAGAGTGCATTGATAAAGGCCGTTGGAGGAACGGGTGCATTAAGACAACACTTTCTAGATATGGGAGTTATACCTGGAGCTGAGGTTACAGTTGTAAAGTTTGCGCCTATGGGTGATCCAATGGAACTGCAAATTCATGGTTATGAATTATCGCTTCGTTTAGATGAAGCTGAAAAAATATTGGTTGAATTAATTGATGAGAGAACAAGAAAGCATGAGAGTGCAGAAAATATAAATAACACCGTTCACCCAGGTTTAGGTGAAGATGGTAAATATCATGTAAAGGCAGATGAACATCCTTTGCCAGAAGGAACTTGTTTGACATATGCCTTGGTAGGAAATCAAAACTGTGGAAAAACCACTTTGTTTAATCAATTAACGGGATCGAATCAACATGTAGGAAATTTTCCGGGTGTAACCGTCGATCGAAAGGATGGCCCAATCAAAGGGTATCCAAATACAATGGTGACAGATTTACCGGGTATTTATTCGATGTCACCTTATACGAGTGAAGAAATTGTATCGCGTAATTTTGTGTTAAATGATAAGCCTAAGGCTATCATTAATATTGTAGATGCCACAAATATTGAGCGAAATCTATATTTGACTATGCAACTTTTAGAAATGAACATTCCGATGGTTGTAGCACTTAATATGATGGATGAAGTTGCCAACAATCAAGGTTCGATTGATATCAATGGTATGGAGGCTATGCTTGGTGTACCAGTTATACCTATTTCTGCAGCTAAAAACCAAGGTGTTGATGAATTGATTGAACATGCGATTCATATTGCGAAATATCAGGAAAGACCAGGCCGTTTAGATTTTTGTGGGGAAGATGATTTCGGTGGAGCCGTTCACCGTTGTATACATTCCATCTGTCATTTGATTGAAGATCATGCCAAAAAGGTAGATATTCCTTTGCGTTTTGCGGCTAGTAAAATTATTGAAGGCGATAATTTGATTCTTGATCGTTTGGATTTAGATGATAACGAAAAAGAAATGATTGAGCACATTGTGCTTCAAATGGAAAAAGAGCGTGGACTCGATCATAGTGCGGCCATTGCCGATATGCGTTTTTCCTTTATTGAAAAGGTTTGTGAACAAACCGTAGTAAAACCTAAAGAAAGTAAAGAGCGTGTTCGAAGTGAAAAAATTGACCGTATTTTAACGGGTAAATATACTGCAATTCCTATGTTTATTGGAATAATGCTGCTTGTATTCTATCTAACATTTAATGTAGTTGGTGCATGGCTTCAAGGATTGTTAGAACTCGGTATTGATTGGATCACACAAGTAGTGGATGCATGGATGACAAGTGCTCACGTAAGCTATGCTGTACATAGTTTGGTGATTGATGGTATCTTTGCGGGTGTAGGTTCTGTCTTATCTTTCTTACCAATCATTGTGACACTATTCTTCTTTTTATCTATGATGGAAGATAGTGGATATATTGCGCGTGTAGCCTTCTTTATGGATAAACTATTAAGAAAGATTGGGCTGTCAGGAAGAAGTATCGTTCCTTTATTGATTGGATTTGGTTGTACGGTACCAGCCGTTATGTCGACACGTACTTTACCAAGTGAAAGAGATCGTAAGATGACGATTTTGTTGACGCCATTTATGTCTTGTACCGCAAAATTACCTATTTATGCCTTCTTTGTGAATGCATTCTTTCCAAAACAAGGCGGCCTAGTTATGACAGGACTTTATGTTTTGGGCATTGTCGTAGGTGTTGTAATCGCATTCTTATTTAAAAATACTTTATTTAAAGGTGAAGCTGTTCCATTTGTGATGGAACTTCCAAACTATCGTTTGCCTGGATTAAAGAATGTGAGTCAATTGTTGTGGGAAAAGGCGAAGGATTTCTTACAAAAAGCCTTTACGGTTATTTTTGTGGCAACTGTACTTGTATGGTTCCTTCAAAGCTTTAATTTACAATTCGATATGGTCAAAGATTCAAGCCAAAGTATTTTGGCAATGATTGCCGGATGGATTGCTCCTGTATTTGCGCCATTAGGACTTCAAGATTGGCGTATTGTGACATCGTTGATTAGTGGGTTTATGGCTAAGGAAAGTGTTGTTTCTACACTACAAGTATTATTTGTAGGTGGTGTACATAGTGCATTAACTACACTATCAGCTGCTTCGTTACTTGTGTTCTGTTTGATTTATTCACCATGTGTTGCGGCTATCGCATCTATTAAACGAGAACTAGGTGCAAGATGGGCAGTCGGTGTAGTGGCATGGCAATGTGTACTTGCATGGATTTTAGCTTTTGTAGTTCATGTGATTGGTTCTGTATTATAAGTAGCTTTAATGCTACTTTTTTTTTGAAAAAGGATGGTTTATAATTTTTCCATATCTAAGGGAGGGTGTTTACTTATGTATAAGTTAATTGCGTGTGATTTAGATGAAACTTTGATCAAACCTGATCGAACAATTGATTCTAGAGATATTGAGGCCATTAAGAAGTTGAAAGATTTAGGTGTTAAATTTGTACTGGCTACAGGAAGAGGTTATAACACAGTTCAGGGTACATTAAAGGAATTGGATCTTTTTGATGAAGCAAACCAATATGTGATTTCATATAATGGGGGTGCTATCACTGAAAATAAGGATAATCGACTTTTACATTTTGAAGGTATTTCTTTTGAAAAAGCTGAAGAATTATATAAGCGTGGATTAAAGTATGATGTAGTCATTCATGTATATACGCGTGATGCGGTATATGCATATAACTTAACGGAAGATGAAAAAAGATATGTGCAGAATCGTCAAGAAATGATTGAGGTATTTGATCAAAATCTTGATTTTTTAAAGGGACAGGAAATTGTAAAAATATTATATACAAATACCGATTTTGAGTATCTTCAAAGCATTGATCGTGATCTAAAGGATATTACGTATGATATGGATGTTTCATATTCAAGTAATCGTTATATTGAATTTAACCATAAGGGTGTAAATAAGGGGGCTGGACTAAAAAAACTAGCCAATCTATTACATATTGATATTCAGGATACGATTGCGATTGGAGATAACTATAACGATTTATCCATGATTAAGGATGCTGGCTTAGGTGTGGGTGTACAAAATGCAGCACCAGGTATCAAGCCGGATTGCGACTATATCACAACGGCTACTTGTGAAGAAGGTGCTGTTTGTGAAGTCATTGAAAAATTTGTATTAAAAGGAGAGTAAAATGAAGAAACTCATTCAATTATATGTTTCTTGGTTTAAGATGGGTCTATTTACTTTTGGTGGTGGATATGCCATGTTGCCAATGATTCAAAAGGAAGTTATTGAAAAATATCATTGGGCTACAGAAGATGAAGTCATGGACTATTATGCGATTGGTCAATGTACACCCGGTGTTATTGCGGTCAATACATCCACTTTTATTGGATACTATCAAGCCGGAGTTCCAGGAGCGATTGCAGCTACTCTAGGTGTAGTTACTCCATCCATCATCATTATTAGTATAATTGCAGGTTTGATCACAAACTTTTCAAGTTTAGCCATTGTACAACATGCCCTAAATGGAATTCGTGTAGCTGTATGTATGTTGATGATCAATGCGGTATTAAAATTAGGTAAAGGCAATATTAAGAATAAGATTGGTTTCTTGATTTTTGCGGTGGCTCTTATTTTTGCGATGTTTACTAAAGTTTCTACGGTGTTACTTGTGATTGGCGCAGGCATAGCCGGAGTTATCTTCTCTAGAATAGGATGGTTAAAGAAGAATGCCTAAATTGTTGTTGATGTTTTTAGAATTTTTTAAAACCGGACTATTTGCGGTAGGAGGAGGCCTTGCGACTATTCCTTTCTTAAGAGAGATTGGGGTTCGTTATGGCTGGTATACTATGAGTGATCTATCCACAATGATTGCGGTTAGTGAATCTACACCAGGTCCAATGGGTGTCAATATGGCTAGCTATGTAGGTTTTAGTCAATATGGCATATTAGGTTCGATTGTGGTAACACTCGGTCTGGTTTTACCAAGTTTGATCATTATTTGTATCATTGCCAATTTCTTAGAGAAATTTAAAGAGGCTACACTTGTTCAACAAATCTTTGCCGGATTAAAACCTGCTGTAGTTGCCTTTATTGCCGTGGCTACCATTGATATTTTGGTGACAACTTTATTTGGTGATTATACATTCTCTGCATTTAACTGGAAACAATTTATTTGTCTATTCATATTGTTGGCATTGAGTAAGTATAAACCTAAATTACATCCAATCTGGTTTATTGTAGCTAGTGCAGTGATAGGAATTGTATTTGCGTTTTAAGTCATAGGGAAACTTATGGCTTTTTTCTTTGAGGTAAAATAAAAAGCAATGTCCGGGCTTGACATTGCTTTAGGGAGAGGAAAATTATTAAGATAAAAATGTATCTTGAGTTTATAGGGTTGAATAATTTTCCAAAGGGTTAATCATAAGATAAGGCATTTCTTATGACACTTAAAATATATATTTTTTTGGTACTTAACGCAATGAACACATATTTTGATTTGTACATTATTATGTGTGTAATCTTTTTGTAGTTTGTGTTAAGCTACTAAGTAGAAGGAGATGATTTTAATGTGTACCGCATTAAGCTTTAATCAGTTTTTTGGAAGGAATTTAGATTATGAATTTTCATATGGAGAACAAGTAGCTGTTACGCCGCGCAATTATGATTTTCATTTTAGACATTTAGATAAACATGAAAGTCATTATGCTCTGATTGGAATGGCCCATGTATTTGAAGAGTATCCATTATATTATGATGCCATGAATGAGAAAGGCTTGGGAATGGCTGGATTAAACTTTGTTGGGAATGCAAAGTTTTATGAAGTCCAAGAAGACAAGAACAATGTGGCTGCCTTTGAATTTATTCCTTGGATCTTATCGCAATGTGCAAGTGTCAAAGAGGCAAGAGTCGTATTAGAAAATACAAATGTTTGTGCAACACCATTTAATGAACAATTTCCAGTAGCTGAATTACACTATATGATCAGTGATGAAAATGAAAGCATTGTCGTGGAGTGTATGGAAGATGGTATGCATGTATATGATAATCCTACGCATGTTTTGACAAACAATCCGCCATTTCCTATGCAGTTATTTCGTTTGAATGACTATATGTATTTATCAAACAAACAGCCTGTAAATAACTTTGGATTGGATTTAACTGCCTATTCACGTGGCTTTGGAGCTATGGGACTTCCTGGAGACTTATCGAGTGGATCCAGATTTGTGCGTGTTGCCTATACAAGAGCCAATGCGACGAGTGATAAGAATGATTTAAGTCAATATTTCCACATTATTGGTAGTGTCAAGCAACAAAAAGGCCTTTGTGAAGTGGAACCAGGAAAGTATGAATATACAATTTATACGTCTTGTTGCGACTTAAGAAATGGAATTTACTATTATACGACATACAATAATCATCAGATCAGTGGTGTGAATATGTTTAATGAGAATTTAGATGGTGAAACACTTATTTCATATCCAACGATTGAAGAAGAAATAATTCATATGCAAAATTAGTTTAAAAGGAGAAAAATAATTATGGGACTTTTAGGTGAAACAAAACCAGTAAAAAAACCAATTTTAGGCGTTTCTTTATATCCAGAACAAGAATCTATGGAGGAAATCGAAAACTATTTAACAATGGCAAGCCGTTATGGCTTCACCAAAATCTTTACGAGTATGTTTAGTGTTCCAGGCACAAAAGAAGAAGTGTTTGATTATTTTAAAAACTTTTGTGATTTAGCGCATAAACATGGAATGAAAGTATCTGGTGACTGCAATACCGCATTCTTTAAGAAAATGGGTGCTAGCGAAAGTGACATCTCCATCTTTAAAGAAATGGGAATAGACATCATTCGTATGGACCTTCCATATTTTGATCAAAGAGATGTGACTTTAATCAACAATCCTTACAATATCACAATCGAATTATCTAGCTGTATGATTCAAGCTGTTCGTATGGCATTAGAAAATGGGGCAAATCCAAAGAACTTCTCAACTTGCCACAATTTCTATCCAGAACGCTATACAGCATCTGATTTAGAAAGTATTCGTTCGGTCAATAAAGAATTGGCAACTTTGGGCATTCCTAGTGCTGTCTTTATTTCTAGTAATGAAGACAATACACATGGGCCATGGCCAGTACATGATGGACTTCCAACTGTTGAAGATCACCGTTGGATTCCAGCTGAATTGCAGGTTCGTCATTGGCTTGCGGTAGGTGATGTGGATGAAATCATCTTCGGAAATGCTTTTGCGAGTGAAGAAGAATTTAAAGCAATTGATCAAGTAATGAACCAAGCTTATGTCAATATACCAAAACTAGTTGGACAAGACTACTTGGCAGAACTGCTTCCTCATGGAGATGTAGAGAGAGTTCCATTTAAAGTCGTTTTAGATGATGGTGTCACAGATTTGGAAAAAGAAATTGTCTTTGATAGTGTATATCACCAATGTGGAGAAACACCATACTACATGATTCGTTCTCGCTGGACAAGAATGTTCTACGGTAAAAAGAATATTCCGGAAAGAAAAATAGATGAAGAATACTATCATCGAGGAGATGTAGTCATTGTGAATGATAACTTGGCGCATTATCGTGGTGAAGTACAAACTGTATTAAAAGATATGAAAGTAGATGGACAAAGAAATCGTATTGGTCATATTCCAGAAGCCGATCATATCTTATTGAATGAAGTAAAAGCTGGCAGAAGTTTTTGTTTCATGAATAAGTAAATAGAGCCTACTGGAAATATTCTGCGAAGACTTTTCTGATAATTTATAAGTTGTTTTTACGTTTCTATCATTGGAATTATGGTGATGGTGGCAATGATTTATAGATGTTGTCGATGTTTGAACATTCGTATGCGCCATGCACAGCTTTGGAAGAGGCAAAATATGCCGCAAACAATCAATTGGGTCCTTATTATGAGTACAGTGTGGCTCGAAATATGTTGGAGACTTTGGCAAAACAAAAATAATTTGTTTCATTTCATTTAAAACGTGTTAAGATAATGGAGGATGCTTGTTGAAAGTATCTAAATCCATTATTCTAAGCAGAAAGGGAGGCTTTTTAAACTGGTTCAAAAGTCAAGGACAAATATCTGACAGTTCTT
>UMGZ01011350.1_pt1 | contig 35066 bp, 39 predicted proteins | sample 1965421 | NCBI WGS metagenome assembly UMGZ01 (sample SAMEA4836087, study PRJEB28245) | human gut metagenome | biome: gut microbiome; material: fecal sample | place: Denmark | collected 2008
TACGACCAAAAACACTGTGAACGGGGAGGAAAAGGTCACGGCGGCCCTGTTCTGCGATAATGAGCAGTGCGAAACGCGGAAGCTGCGCAAGTTCGTCCACTTCGCAAGCCAGAAGGCGATGAATATCGTGGGATTGTCTGAAGCAATTCTGGAAAAATTCATTGGAAAAGGTTGGCTCCACTCCTATATGGACATCTTCTTTTTGGACAAACACAGGTCGGAGATCGTTCAGATGGAGGGCTTTGGGGTGAGATCCTGGCAAAATCTTTGGGATGCCATCCAGCACAGCCGTATTACCACCTTTGAGCAGTATCTGACTGCTATGGATATTCCCATGGTAGGCAGCACCGCCAGCAGGGCCATCTGCCAAAGGTTCCGCGGAAATCTTTCGGAATTTGAAACGGCTGTATGCATGGGCTTTGATTTTACACAGCTCCCGGACTTCGGAGAAACGCTGCACAGGAATATCCATCAATGGTTCCGCAGCGAGGAAAACTGGACGGTCTGGACGGAGCTTCGGCTGCTGGTGTGCATTAAGACCTATCAGCCGCCTGCGGTCGGCACCGATATGAGCAATCCCTTTGTCGGCAAGACCCTTGTGGTGACCGGCAAAGTGGAGCCGTACACCCGGGATGGGATCAACGAAAAAATTGAATCTCTGGGCGCTCATGCCGGCAGCTCGGTAAGCAGCAAGACAGATTATCTGATCTGCGGCGAGAACGCCGGGAGTAAGCTGGAAAAGGCACAGGCGCTTGGGGTCAAGATCCTGTCACCCGGCGAGTTCTTCCGCATGGCCGGAGAAAGTGCATAAAGAAATGAGGGAGGGCGTTTTGCCCTCCCTTTTTATTGCAGAGGCGAAATACAGTATTGCTTGATTTATCAGGGAAAAATAGATATACTACTACCAGAGTGTAGATTTCAATGGAGGAATTATATCAATGAGTCATGAACTGCACCTTCATAAAATCGGTCCCATCAACGACTGCCGGCTGACGCTTGACTCTTTTACGATTTTGACCGGACCGCAGGCTAACGGAAAGAGCACAGCTGCAAAAGCGGTCTATTTCTTTCGGTCGGTCAAACAGGATATCCTCAGCATTATGATGCAGGGGGGGCCAAACGCAGTTACCGGGGACAAGGCTTCCACGTGGAGCACCGTTCTGAAGCAGCGGATGAAAGACAAGTTTTTGCAGCTTTTCGGGACCTCGTGGGTCATGCCGTCTGATATGCGGATGGAATATCAATACAGCAAAGATGTATCTATCACGGTGTCCTTAGAGGATGATTTCAATGACTCTTCCAAGAATTATATTGTGATCGATTTCAGCAATTCGATTGAGAGCTACTTGGAAGCTCTAAGCTCACACATCTTCGCCAATATTACCCCGGCTCAGAAGGAGCACGAAGAAAAGAAGCTGAATGAGCTCTTTGATGATCCGTTCGAGCCCGTCTTTATTCCCGCCGGCCGGAACCTCCTGACATTGTTGAGTACACAGCTCAACTATATTTTTACCTCGTTGGAAGATTCACAGCTGAGAAATATTGACTATGTCACAAAGAGATATACGGAATTGATCCTCCGCCTGAAACCGGTGTTTGTCCACGGGATGGAGGGCATTGCCAACCGTATGAAAGACGATCCAACACAGTCTAAGAAATATGAACGGATTCGCCCTGCTCTTAATGTCCTCATGGATCAGGCGAAAGAGATCATGCAGAGCACCTATCGGTATGTGGATGGGGAAGAACGGCTGTATCTCTCGGATGACCGTTATGTAAAAATCAACCTTGCATCCTCCGGGCAGCAGGAAGTTGTGTGGGTATTTAACCTCCTCTTTTACTATCTGTCGGAAGATAAAAAGATTTTCCTGATTATTGAGGAGCCGGAGTCACATCTCTATCCGGAATCCCAGCGACGTATCAGCGAAACGCTTTCCTTGATGGCTGACAGCGGAAATTCAGTTTTCGTTACGACCCACAGCCCCTATGTCCTCGGAACGTTTAATTACCTTCTGATGGCGGGACAGGTTGCGGAGAATCATCAAAAGGAAGTGGCAGAGAAGCTTGATAAGCGGCTGTGGCTGAAAGCTGGGAATGTGAACGCCCACTATATCTCTGATGGGAAACTGACGGATGGAATTTCTGATGAAGACGGGCTGCGTTTGATCAGAAATGAACTGATCGATGGGGCCTCTTCCGAAATCAATGATATGAGCGATTATCTGCTTGGTTTTCTCTATGCTGAGGGAGACGAATGATGCCTTACAATATAAATGACTATAAGCCCTTCCGCACAGGTCAATACCCTGTTTTTACGTCTTCGGAGAACGGCTGCAGGCACATCGGAAATAACACCAAACGTCAATATGTTCGGCACTTTAAGGTGGATGGAGAAGTTTTCAGGGGGCCAGGAGAGGAACGGTGCGATTATCTTCTTCTCAATGATGAAGCAGCAACCTCTTATTACATCGAATTGAAAGGCTCCGATTTGCCCAAGGCTATTCGGCAGATTGAGAACACAATCAAACTGCTCTCGCCTTCACTGCCCGGCTACGCGGTTCTGCGCCGGATCGTGTACCACACGGGTTCCCATAACGTCCACGCATCTGAGGTCCTGCGCTGGAAGGCACGGTATAAAGCTGTGGTAAAAGAACGAGCGTATTCAGAAAACATTTAAAGGCTATTCCATAAATGGTATCCGCAGCCACTCAAGAAAACCTGCGGAGCCTCTTTTCAGCAGAAAGCTGGGCAGTGAAAAATTTTTTCACTGCCCAGTTTTTTGTTGCTTTTATGCGTATTGCAGCCGTATAGAAGATGTATAGGAGGTACACAGCTATGTTAATTGCAATCGACCATGGAAACAAACAGATCAAAACCGTTCATACGCAGCCATTCACATCCGGATTGATCCAGGGCGACACGCCGGGATTCGGAACGGACTGCCTGGCATATCAGGGGAAATACTATACGCTGACCGACCAGCGTATCCCCTATCGGCGGGATAAGACGGAGGATGAACGCTTTTTCATTCTGACGCTCTTTGCCATTGCCTATGAGATCGAAGCGATGGGACGGTACAGCGACACCCTGATGCGGATTCAACTGGCGGTCGGATTGCCGCCGGCGCACTTCGGTGTGCAGGCCAAGCGGTTTATCAACTATTTTGATGGACGGGGCGCTATTTCATTTCAATTCCGCGGCAAACCTTATGCCGTTTATATTGAAAATACAGCCTGCTTTCCGCAGTCATTTTCCGCGGCCGTTGCGACGGTAAAGAATCTGACTGCCAGCCCGAAGGTGCTGGTGGTGGATATTGGCGGCTTTACAGCGGATTATGTCCGGCTGCGGAACGGCGTTCCGGATATGTCCGCGTGCGACTCCTTGGAAAACGGCGTGATCTTGCTTTATAACCGCGTTCGTGCCAGAGCCAATGCGGAATTGGACGTCCTCCTGGACGAGAGCGAGATCGACTGCATTCTGCGCGGAGAGCACCGTGATGTGGCACCGGAGGTTGTAGAATTGGTGGAGAAGGAAGCACAGGAGTTCATCAACGACTTGCTCAGCGGTCTGCGGGAACGGATGCTGGAGCTCAAGTCTGGCAGGGTGATTTTCCTTGGAGGCGGAGCCAATTTGCTGCGGCGGCAGATCGAGGCATCCGGTAAGGTGGGACAGGTAACCTTTGTGGAGGACATCAACGCCAACGCGAAGGGGTATGCGTATCTGTACCGCCTTCAGCACGGTGAGCGGTGAGAACCATGGCGGACAAAAAAGATCCCGGTAAATTTACCGTCCGTTTTAATATACATGACCCGCAGCACCAAACCGTGGTTGCCCTGCTCAACCAGCAGGGGCGGAACAAAGCGCAATTTCTTGCAAGTGCTGTTCTGCACTACATCAACTGCAAGGAAACACCGAACCTGCAGGTCCTGCCCGTCGATCCGGAAACATTGGAGAAAATCATTGTCTCCATTCTGGAAAAAAGGGACAAACAAAAGCGCGGCGGCGGTGTTCCGCAAAGAACAGAAAAAGCGTGTGAAATAAGCCCCGCAGAAGTTCCACAGGCAAAGGAGGAGTCGGAAAACTGGTTTGGCAGTGCCGGTGAAGTATCTGCGATTCTGGATTCCTTAAAAATGTTTGATAACCTGTGAAAATACGGCATGTCTAAGGCAAGGGAACAGACCCTGTTCCTTTATCTCAATTCTGTTCAAAATAAACCGCCGTTTCTCCTGGTGATAAAGAGACGAGGTGTAGAATCGCTGTCTTCTCATAATTATTTGCGGTTACATTTTCTCATGCTATTTGTTTAATAAATAGTAACTTGCTTTGCCTCTAATATTTAGCCTGTTTTTATTAGGTTAAGAGCACCAGAGAAAAATTGACTTTATAAAAATAATTCCCGAGATTTACACATTTGCGGATAGCCTCCTCCTTATGTAACAAGAAAGGAGGTGACTTATTGTGAATCAGCATATTACAAGTTACAGAAAAAAAGTTAGCTGCTGGAGATTGTATTTAAATTACTATTAGTCATTTCCAATAAGTATAATGCAGATATCATAGCATCAAACACAATTAAAATTAGAGGAATGTAGTTCCAAAAATAAGGAGGATAAATTTATGGCTCATTATATGGCTATTAACAAAAGTGGTAAGAATCTGCCTATTTTTAGTGGGTGGCCCAGTGTTGATAAGGGCAATCAGATTGGTACCATTTATAATCGTGAAGTTTTTATCTATGGTGATACGGAGGATGGAGTTGAGGTCTATTTCCGAAACAGTTCTGGGCGGATTGTTCAGGGCTTCTATTATGCCACGGATGCAAATGGCAATGATCTTTTCTCCTCCAATGCTGAGGCAATGAAAGCCCTGTCCTCTTGCATTGATTACCCGTTTAGTACAGTAACTATTGGTGGAACGGAATACTATACGTTCAAGTTCCGCCGAAATGAAGAGGTCTATACTGCATCTGGCTCTTCTTGGGGTACTGTTGCCTCCGGTATGGAAGTTGCTTGTCGCACAGACGCAATGGGAGACTCTCATCCGGATTGGAAGCTGATTAACTACGTCAAGCGTAGTTCTGATGGACAGTGGGTTGCGGTCACCGGGAGCGGTTATAAGCACGGTTTTGTTGATATCGGCCTCAATGTGGGTTCTACTCCCGGTTCGATTTCTATGTACGGCACCTGGTAATGCGCTTTTCTGTAACTTCAAAGAGATGCCAGAAATAAATTAAAGTCGTGCCATAGTATTTGGATTTGGAATCCTGAAGTATCTTTTTTAAGTCTGCGACGTAGATTATCCATAAAAAGGATGCGTAACTTTTTTGGGGGGAGAAAAAATGTCCAATCTCAAAAAGCATTTTTTTCATATTTCTAAAAGCTGGTTTTCTGTGTGCACATTCATTTTTCTCTTGGCTGTTTGTGTGGGTTTAGTAATTCATATCACTAACAAAAAAGAAAATGCGACATGTTCAAATTCTGAGGCACCCATTGTTTCGAATGGAAATGTTTCAGAGGAATCGGGCTCAGACATAGCGCATGCAGAAAATTATGTGCCAACAGAAGAGGACGTTCTTGTAGCACGCCAACAAGCAACCGAAGGGATGTCTCAGCAGCAAGTAGAAAGATTGACCGAAGTAATTAAGGCTGCAAATTTGTGGTTGGAACAAAGGTATATGGATGAAAATCTTTTCGAGAAGCTGTCAGATCCCAACAGTTTATACTGGAATTATTTCCATCAGACCGGAGAAATTCAAATTGGTTGGGCAGTTGACGGTAGTATTGATATAGATGCCGTATGTAAACGTGAAAAGCTCTCCCTTGAAGAATTTTATGCCAAGTATGGAACGCCCGTTGTTACAACGAATCTCTATGATGCAGATGGGTTTATCGACCTATTGTCAGAAATGAAATCATCTGTTCAAAACGAAGATCTTAAATCCGAACTTCAGGATCTCATAGATCAGACAAAACAGGCAAAAGAAACCCATAGGATGGAAATTGTAAATGACATCTACAAAAAGCTACATGACCTAGATTATTTTTTGCTGCGATATGGTCCTAAAGATGTCGCTAAGTATGTCAAAGATGATTCTACGGTATCTAAATACTACGGCACACTTCCTTTCTATCAGTAATCGCAATGTCCCATACATGCCAAAGAAATGTATGGGACATCGCAAAAAATTTCCCGCGCTCGATAAATAATCCGTGAATAGAAGATAACAGTTCGTGCGCAGCCGTTGTGACGGTAAAAAAACTGGCTGCCAGCCGAAGGTGCTGGTGGTAGATCTTGGTGGCTTTACAGCGGATTATGCCCGGCTGGGTTCCGGATATGTCCGCATGTGACTCCTTGGAAAATGGTGTGATTTTGCTTTATAACCGCGTTCGTGCCAAAGTCGATGAACTGGATGCCCTTATGTCTAAGGCAAGGGAACAGACCCCGGGAGCGGGGTCCATTCCATTACCTTAGAGTTGGAAAAGCCTGATGCAATCCACCAGAGTCATACTGAGTTCCTGAAAGAGATCTTCATCAAAGACCTCATAGACACAGGCTTCCTTGAATAACAGCGGACGGTAAAGAAGAAAAATTTTCTCCTGTGCATAGTGGCTCCCATCTTTGGCTTGAATCAGCAGGTCCTTAAAGCTCATTTGACGTTCCTCCCAAAGGTGTCCTTGATTTTCTTGCGGGCACGGTGATATGCCGTGGCTGCACCTTGATAGGTCAATCCCAACTCTGACGCCAGATCCCCAAAGTCCCGCTGATAGAGTGCATGCGCGAGGAAAATGTAGCGGTCCCGCTGACTGAGCTTCTGGAGAGCTTCCTCCAGGGCATCGTTTTTAAACAGCGGGAATGGCAAGGGTGCATCCACAGCCGAATTGACCATGGCATCCAGGACGGAAACGATATCATCCGGGTCCGTTGGAAGCTCCATTTCTCGGCGCCTGCTGCAGGCACCCAGATAGGCCGCTTTTTTGCGGTGGATCGCTGTAAGAAGATACGCGGTAAAGCGGTTTTGAATCACGTTGTTTTCGCCGCTGCCGTTGTTCTTTGTATACATTTTTTCTCCTCCAATATCTGAAAATGTAAAACAAATGTTGGAGGAGGGCCCCGGCAGCAGGCGGGGTATAAAAGGCGTCTGCTCCCGCCCGTGAGCGGGAGATCCATAATTTGCTCTGCATGAAGACAGTGATGTATGCGCGGAGACCGTGTTTGTGTGCGCGTCCCCCATGCCGGAGGGGAAACACCGGCATGGGAAATAGAGAAATGATGTGAAAATGAAGCGGTATGCCCAGCTGTACGGAATCGCCAGATGTCATTCACGCAAAGGAGAGTGGGACAATTCTCTATGTGCGACGATAGCAGCACATATTTTGTATATAATTTAAAAAGCAACGGATGCCCCGGTTGGGTGCATCCGTTGCTTTTTAGGTAACATAGCCACATATGTTCTCGCATCAACGTTTGGGCTAAACACACGATGATTACTCATACGTCTTTTGCGGACTTTTTCTTTTCTGCGAATATTCTCAAATTAAAATTTTACAATACTAGATACTTCTTCCGAAGTTTCGATTGACTTCCCAGATGTATTATAAACTGTAACTGTAACTTTTACTTGATATCTATGTCCACTTGTTACATACCAAGGTTTATTGGTTAAGCTGATACTAATACTTCCGGAATCCGTCCATGTCTTCATCACCTTTCCGGTATCGACCTGAATAAGTTCCATGGTGAGATCTGTACTATAACTACTATTATTCAAGGTCACATTTCCTGAACAACTGGACTTACCATTATCGTCAATTGATAGGTCAGCATTCAACATAGAAATACCAATATACCGAGCATTGTTATTTTGTGTGGGATATTCCTGTGCAAAAGCTGTTGTCATAGTAAAAAGGGACACTACAACTGTTAAAAGCAGAACTTTCACCAGTTTTTTTTGCTTGCAAATCATTTTTGCTTTCCTCCTTGTGTTTTGCCTCTGATAGAGGCTTCTACTGTAAGGAACACAAAAAATCGTTATTTGCAACCTAATCAATCACAAAAATATTTTGGGCTATTTTTTCAACTACTTCACCCGGTACGTGCTCGGATGAACAAATGTCAATAAAAATATTCTTGTCAGTATTTGCGAGGGCAATATGTGTCTGGCCGTTTTTTACAATGCGCAACCCAGAGTTCCCATTTATCATGATTTCCTCTACTATTTCGGCTCCCTCCGTATCTACATTGTAAGTAGAAGTCCCATCAAACCTGTTAATGACTATCCAGTTATTTTCATCGTTTGCAAAGATGGCCTGATAATCGTATTCTCCTGATAAATATTCGTATCCGTCAGGAAGCCATGTCAAACGTATATTTTTAAAAAATTTATTGCTGTCTGTAACCATAGTGTTGCCGGATTCTTGAGGGGGATCCTCTTGCTTCATTTTTAATTGTGTGTACTTCTCATTTGCAGTGATCACCAAATTAAGAGTGGCTGTTCTAAATTCATCGGAAATTGCAAATGCAGATGTAAAAAGTAGAGTTGAAATTGCGATCAATACTGCTGCCAGGTTAATTGCCTTTTTTACAATTCTAAGGCTGCTGCTTCTGCGCATATTTGAAAAATGCGCATTTATTGTTTTCAAACACCTTTTTGTGAGTCCTTCGGGAACGGCAGCGTGAGGATCATTCTGCAATTCCATGTTGAGTTGGTCTAACCGAGCGCCTTCCATTTGTGCAACATCTTCCATCAGCAGCGCAAAATATGCATCTTCATAGTTTTCCAACAGTCGTTCGTGTCTCGTCATTTGTGCCATCCCCTTTCATTAACCTTAGAGATTTTCGCCTTACGCGTGAAAGACGCATCCGAATACTGTCTCTGCTGCACTGGAAAATTCCTGCGAGCTCTTCTGTCGTTTGTTCTAGAACATATTTTCTATACAGCAATTCTTGCTCGGCATCAGTAAGCTGCATCCACACTTTAGTCAGACTGGTTCTTTTTTCTTTGAGGTCTTCTATTCTCTCAATTATTGATTCAGGTTGATCGTATTCATTGCTTAAATCATCATCCGATAATTGTTGAATATGGCGGTTTATCGTTGCTTGGTGTTTTCTAAAATTTATAGCCGTATTTCTGACCGCGTAAACCACGTATGCACGAAGTGCAGAATTCGGAAGACCTTTTATTTTGATAATGTTTTTGCAAAGCCTTTCGACCGTATCATGAACAATATCTTCACAATCCTGTGTGTTGGAAGCATATTTTAATGCGATTGCATACATCAGGCGCTCGTTCTGCTGATATACTTCTTGCATAAATGCACGATCATCAACGTCATTTATCATAGTAGCAAAGATAAGCATATATCTAATCCTCTCCATTAGCTATGCCAGTAATCACTAGAGAGAATGAATGAACATACTTTTCTAGTGAACGGTTAATCAAGAAAATTCAAGAAATGATCCAGATGTTTTAAATATAATATACCCTTCGAAAAAGGGACATGTCAATGACTGTATTTGCTACATGGCAATTATACCCCAAAAAATTTCAACGGGATAAACTGTGCATCCGGTAGACCTGCCCGATCAGCAGAAGCTTTCGATATTTGTATTGCGGAATAGTCAATGTTGCGAATCTTACACAAAGCCATGCCACATAATAATTACCCTTATACAATAAACACATAACCTGTCAATTTGTAACACGCAAAAGAAGTTTTTTTTGCTTTGCTCCAATTGCCACTATTATAGCAAATTGATTCGACATGTTTAATACTATTTAACGGGTAAAAATCAAAAAGTCTATATGAATTATTGAGTATTCCGCGCGAGATTGCGCACCTCAACCGCTCAAATTGAGCATCCATTCCGGCGGGATTGAGCACCCTTGCCGCCGTCGTTGAGCACTGCGGTAAAATGTAGATATGCACCGTATTTTACGGTGTAAATATCTGCAAGGAGGTTACCTGTATGACCAATTACCGCGAGATCCTCAGGCTCCATAGCCTGGGACTCAACAAGACCGAGATCGCGTCAAGCTGCCGCTGCGCTCGGAACACTGTGGCAGCAACCCTGCAACGGGCGGCGAACTGCGGCCTGCAATGGCCGCTGCCGGAGGAAATGTCGGATAAGCAGCTCTCAGAGCGGCTGTTTCCGTCCAGCACCTCAACGCCTGTCTACAAGATGCCGGACTACGAGTGGGTGCACCGTGAGATGCAGAAGAACGGCGTCACCTTGAGCCTGCTGTGGGTGGAATACTGTGAGCAGTGCCGGGCGGCGGGCGAGATTCCATACCAATCAACCCAGTTCAATAAGTACTATGCCGACTATCTGACAAAGGTCAACGCTACCATGCACCTGAACCACAAGCCCGGTGAGGTTATGCAGGTGGACTGGGTCGGCGATACTGCCGCTGTTATTGACACAGACACCGGTGAAATTATCCCGGCCTATGTGTTCGTGGCAACCTTGCCGTACAGCGGCTACAGCTATGCAGATGCCTTTTTCTCCATGAACCAGGAGTCACCACTGCCCATGTGAATGCCTACAAATACTTCGGCGGTGTCACCCGGATCATCCAGTGCGACAACCTGAAAACCGGCGTGCAAAAGCATGGGAAGGATGAGGTCGTTCTCAACAAATCGTACCAGGAGCTGGCAGAGCATTACGGCACGGCAATTCTGCCTGCCAGAGTCTGCACTCCCAAGGATAAAGCTGCTGTTGAGGGTACCGTCGGTATCATCTCTACCTTCATACTGGCCGCTCTGCGGAACTGCCAGTTTTTGTCTCTATTGGAACTGAACGAGGCGATTTGGGACCGTCTGGAGATGTTCAACCACAAACCTTTCCAGAAAAGGGAGGGCAGCCGGGCCAGCAGCTTTGCGGAAGAAAGGCCCTTTCTGCGCCCTCTGCCGCCCAGACCTTTTGAATTGTCCACCTGGAAAGTGGCAACGGTGGGACCAAATTACCACATTTCTGTGGAGCGTATGAATTATTCTGTTCCCTTTGAATACATCAAGCAGAAGGTAGAGGTCCGGCTCACCAAAGCCACGGTAGAGGTTTTCTACGGTGGAAACCGAATCTGTCCCCATCCCAGGCTGTACGGACGTTTTAACCAGTACAGTACGATCCAGGAGCATATGCCGCCAGAGCACCAGAAGTATGTCCAGTGGAATGGTGAACGGTTCATTCACTGGGCCGGTAAAGTCGGCAGCAACACGCAGGTCGCTGTCCAAGCCATTCTCAGCGGCTACAAAGTAGAGCAGCAGGGCTACAAGTCCTGCATGGGTCTGCTGAAGCTGGCAGACAAATACACCCCGGAACGGCTGGAGAATGCCTGCAAACGGGCATTGGAATACACCCCCCGCCCTTCTCTCAAGAATATCCAGGCTATTCTGGCATCTGGCCAGGATAAAGCCATCCCTGAGCAGAGTGCGGCTACTGCGTCCTCATCCCGGTACGGATTCACCCGTGGAGCTGCGTATTACGGAAGGGGGAACAAGTGATGCTGACTGAAACAACGGTATCCAAGCTGCGTGAAATGCGGCTGAGCGTTATGGCCAACGAGCTGAAGGACCAATTTGCCGATCCGCAGTTCCAAAGCATGGCCTTTGAGGACCGGCTCGGTCTTTTGGTGGATGCGGAATGGAATGCCCGAAAGAATAACCATCTGAACAAGCTGATCCGGCAGGCAACCTTCTCGGATCCGGGAGCTTGTCTGGAGAATGTGGAGTATCTGCCCGACAGAGGTCTGAAACAGGAGGAACTGCTGCGGTTCGGCACCTGCAACTACATCCAGGAGCACCACAACATCATCCTGCTGGGTGCCACCGGCAGCGGCAAGACCTATCTCGCCTGCGCTCTGGGCATGGCTGCCGCAAGGCGGTTTTATGCGGTGAAGTACATCCGGCTCCCGGATCTGCTGGTAGAGTTCCAAATTGCCAGGGGTAACGGCACCATCCGCAAGTTCATGGCCCAGTACAGGAAGTATGCCCTGCTCATTATTGACGAATGGCTTCTGTACCCTTTGAAAGAAACGGAAGCCAGGGACTTATTGGAAATCGTGGAGTCCCGGTACAAGCGAAACTCCACGATCTTCTGTTCCCAGTTTGACATTCCGGGCTGGCCGGAAAAGCTGTCTGACCCACTGCTGGCTGATGCCATCTGCGACCGAATTGTTCATGACGCCTACACCATAGTCCTTGGCGGCAAGGAATCCATGCGCAAGCGGAAGGGGCTGCAAGACATCTGACTCCGACCATATTTATGATACCTTGACAGCTTTGTGCTGTCCATATTCAACCTGAGCGGTGGGACTGCTCAATCCGGGCGGTCCCATTGCTCAATTCAAGCGGAACCGCTGCTCAATTTCGCCGGTCGAGCTGATTTTGCAGAGCGGTGTACGCAATTATAGAATATAATGCCTATGCCCTTTGGAAATAATATAATTAGCAAAATGAAAAAATAGGGGCGTACCATATGGCTCAGTTTAAGGACCTCTTCACTGAACTTCGCAGAGATACAGGCTTATCTCAAGAAGATTTCGCTGCTCTTTTTCACCAATCTGGGAGCACGATTTCTAGTTATGAAACAGGACGCAATCAACCAAGCTTCGATATGTTGATTCAGTATGCGGATTATTTCAATGTGACTACAGATTATCTTCTGGGGCGTGTGCCGTTTGACATGTCTCCATCCGTTTTCACCGATTCATTTATTGACAATGTCACGATTCAAGATGTTATATCGATATTACAAAAACTGCCTGATAATCGCCGACGTGCACTGCTAGTTTTGTTAGGTGATATCCAATTGAGTTCCACAATACAAGAGCAAGCGAAGAAAGCTTCTAAAGGGGGGTGATAGAAATTATCCCATATATCATATTGGCAATAGAAGATGATGGAGATAGAGAATTCATGGCATGGCTCTACATACAGTATCAATCACTTCTATATTCTGAAATTATCCGAATCGTACAGTCGTCCACCGATGCAGAAGATGTTCTGCACACAGTGATTGAAAAGCTCATCGACAAAGTAGGCTTTCTTCGTAAACTTGATCGCCGAGGACTTGTTAATTATATCATTACCGCTGCAAAGAATACGGCTTATAATTATTGTCGAGACAAAAAGAAAGAATTAGACTTCGATTTTGAACAGGAGGTTATCGTTGACAATTACGATTCGCTGGAAGATGACATTATTAAACGGGAAAATTTATTTTGCCTTGACCAAGTTTGGAACTCACTTGATTCTAAAACGCAATACCTGCTTAGTGCTAAATATCTATTGAATAAAAGTGGAAAAGAAATTGCTAATGATTTAGGAATGTCTTCGGATAATGTCCGTATGGCATTGGTACGAGCCAAGCGGAAAGCACGCCAAGCCATGGAAGACTGGAAACATTCAACAAATCAAGCGAAGTAAATTCGAGAAAAGCGAGGACATAGGTCCTCGCTTTTTTCTTGCTTCTCGATAGTATCATTGGTTGCATTTTTACGTCCTAAGTGTTTATTGTATAGGAAATTTGACAGCCATTTATTGTTGAGTTTACACTTTTGACCTCTATGCGCTCTTTTACTCGAAACGAGTAAAGGAGCGTATGTATGCTCATAGATTCCATTATCCATGCTCAACAAGGCTGTGATTCAGATATGATGTTTCTCGTCTCAAAATTTTCTGGAATATTAAAAAAATATGCTAGAAAACTCAACTACGAAGACGCCGAACAGGACTTAACTGCGGATTTTATTGAGTTAATTCACCATATTGATATAGAAAAACTAAACAACACGAGTGACGGAGCCATCGTCAATTTCCTGATTCGATCCACGTATCATTATTATGTTAAAAGGTTACAAAAAGAACGGGACCGAAAAGTACCTGAAGTGTATTTTGAAGACCTCACGCCATCACAGTCAAATCTAGTGCTTGTTCAGACTGCAGTTGAACTTGAAGAGTCTATATCCGGATATTTTCCGTCTTCCGGTTTATCCGAACGAGAGATATTTATTTTGATGGCTGTATACACTTATGGTTATTCGGTAAGTGACATAGCAAAATACCTTCAAGTCAGCCGTCAGAACATTAATCAAATCAAAAAACGTGCCGAAAATAAAATACGGCAGAAACTTACCTAACAGAGAATTTATGAATTTTTTTCTTTGAAGGAATTTAAATGAGTCAGCAGCTTTTCGGGTAATGGGACACCTATTTTCCCGGCATTCTCTAAAATACTAATTGCTTCGTTGGCACAGTAAAATAAAATAGTGATCCGTTCTAATGCAACGCCGGAAGAGAGGAGGTACGAATCAACTACATGACTAAGTGAAACCATAATGAAAATCACTACTTTATTTATGATTCCCTTTGCCCCGATTGAACTTGACAGTTTTTTGTCCTTAATTGCAACACAGACACCTGTTATGTAGTCTAAAGTTACAAGAATAATCAGAGCATACAGAACTTTGTTATTGTCTGCACCAAAAAACATATTAACAACCGTAGACAAATCTGGCATAAAATCATATCCTTTCGTTTGCATTGTTTGGACCGGAGTGTCAAAATATAAAGAGCGGAATTCGGCTAATTTGTAAATGATAGGATCAACCTTTTCGGTGACACCGAGCCTTTTATTCGTTCACCAGTCCATGGTGAACACAACTGTTTCACATATACTCCATAACAAAAAGCGTACAATAGCGCGTCCTTAGTATAATTGAAAGCGTCTAAACTCATGAACTTGGACTCCGAAGAAGAGGGTGTTTTCACCGTCTCGTGTGCTGGCGGTACGAGCGTAGAATGTATTTTCTACACGGCTCGCGCGAACCGCTTGCAGACGACATGTCCGGTTACTGCGTCACAATTTCCGGTTTGCTGGGCGGACATTCCGGTGCCGATGTCGACAAAGAGCGAGGAAATGCCAATGTCCTAATGGGGCGGCTCCTCTATTCGGCCATGGAACGGTTCCCAGGGCTGTGCCTTATTGATGTGCAGGGCGGAGAATTTGATAATGTGATCCGCTCAAACTGTGCGGCTGCCGTGGCAATCCCCGTGAGCTGCAGGAAAGAATTTGAAGTGTTTGTCAGTTCCTTTGGAGCAACACTGCAGAATGAGTACGCTGATACCGATGCCAATGTGACAGTTTCCTGCGAAGACACAGAGGCAAAGGCTGCCCATCTGTGCCGAGGATACCGCCGTGCTTCTGCGTGCTCTTATGATATTACCGAATGGGGTTGAGGTAATGAGTGCATCGCTTCCTGGTTTGATGCAGACATCCCTGAACCTCGGCATACTTTACATGCGGGAGGATGGGCTGCATCTCACCTATTTGATTCGCTTCAGCATCGCATCCCAAATGGAAATGCTGGTACAGCGGCTCCGGGCAATCGTAGAAACTGCACATGGCGAGATGGCAGAACTCAGTTCGTATCCCGGCTGGCAGTATGCCCGTAATTCCTCTTTGCGCGAGACTGCGCTGGCTGCTTACCGGAGAGCATCAGTGGCCGTGAAGGAACGGTCAGCGCAACCCATGGCGGCCTCGAATGCGGCCTGGTTGCAGCAAAGATCCCCAACCTTGACATTATCTCATTCGGGCCGGAGTTGCATGATGTGCATTCGCCGAACGAGCGATTGAGCGTTCCATCCACCGAGCGCACCTATGCGCTGCTGTGCGAGATCCTCAAGCGCAGCAAATAAGACCAATGCTATAACTTTCACAGGGCACCGTCAGTCAGGGGCAACTTTTCTCTGACTGGCGGGTTTATAGCAACTGGCAACAAGGCAATGGGGATATATTGTCGACTCATTCATGCAAAAAACGCCCCAAGTTATTGCGGAGACACAGTTTTTGCTTGACATAGTGATGATTATTATATAAAATAAAAGTGAAAAAATCGATATGTTTATGTTTGCTATGCAACTCTATCAGATTGAGATGTATACGGTAGAGAAGTTGCAAAATATGAAATAGCGGGGTGGATAATTCCATCCCGCTATTTCTGTATTTCTTACTCACCGCAGCCATCGCGTAGTAAGCGTAAAACGTAGCCGTTTTTTATTTTACTGACCTGCATTGACAGGGCCAGAGCGCGGTGAACTCCTGTTTTCCAGGAGGCTGTTTCACACCTCCGATAAGGATGATTCTTTCATTCTGCACTATAATCATAATACTTCTCAAGAAAAACACTTTTCAGCATCTCTCTGAGCTTGCTGTAATCCTCTGCGGGAACGTCATTCTTGTCAACAAAGAGGATGGGACCTATGTCAATAAGTTCGATGTCCGAACCCACAAAATACATGCCGTTTTTTGCTTCGATAATTTCTCCAATCATCTGGTGCTTCTTAGGCAGGTTTCGTTTTCCCTTTTTTATTTGTGCCTTATAGATAAATATTACGGGTTTACCTTCTGAATTATATAGTTCCAGATGGGATGCAAGAATGAGTACCCGGATTGCATAATTTTTCCGCTGCAAGATTTTCTTGTACCACCTTCTCCTTTTGAATCTTACATAATAAGGTAAGAACTTATAAAAGCCAATGCATCCAATGATCCATGTAATAGTATCATCTATAATGGCCGACGTTATTGGGATTGTTTTTGTGGTTGGACTCAAAAAAAAGAACGCTATTGAAGCTAGAAAAAATAGAAACCACATTGATGGGAAAAAAATACGACTGAATTTTTCCCGAAGCTGCAAACAACATCTGAAATGCTCGATTTTGTCTTGTTCTTTGAATGAAGTATGATAGTGCATGAAAAATCTCCTTTATCAAACAAATAAACAGGTGAGCAGAGACAACAATGTGGAACCAATGGAGGCAGTACCCAATGCAACCGCAGCAGTCACAACAATTATGAAAATTAGCAGAAGTGTGTTGACTGGTTTCTTTACGGGGAGCTCAAAAAAATCATTGATCCGTTTTTGAACTTTTTCATAGTACGGTTCATATGCAGGACTCGGTGTAGACAGATTTGTGTGGAATACATATTCGACTGTGACAGCAACTTCCACACTGGACGGCACATAAGCCTGCGTATCATAAACCACAGAGGTAATCGCCAGAGTTACAGAAGAATCAGCGGGATTGACACTTAGCGCAAGCTCCATTTTGCCGTTCTGAATCTCCGCTGCCAGAAGTTCCAGATTGGGCAGTTCAGCATTGTCTAACGTAAGATTAACACTTGCCAACATTTGTCCAAGCTGTGTGGTAATGGTGGCATCATCAAAATTGCCGTTTGTGATCGTTACGGTGTTGACGACATTATCACTGTTGCCATGAGTCAGAGAAGCAGTCATATAGACGTCCATAACGCCGTTACTCAGAAGCAGATACTTAGTCCCAAAAGTGAACGAATCATTCCAAATTTCGTATCCGTTCGGCAGCTTGTGGCAATCGCAGATTTTGGACACGATATTTGTCCGTTTGATGTATTTTTCACTTTCGATTTGTTCCGCAGCCTGTTCCGGGTCAATCAGGATGCCATTGTTTCTGCCAGAAGCAATATTGTTGTCGATTTCGATGGCTGCGTCTCCAGTACCGAGAGTCAGGGTGGAAATCTGATCGAAAGCCCAATCTTTGGGCAGAGGGAAACCAATGTTACAGGCAAAGCCAGCAGACATATCACACACAAAACTGCTTACAGAGTAACCAGCTTCCTTAACCAGAGTGCAGACATATCTGGGGCCATAAATGCCAACCTTATACTTATCGGACCCAAATTTATCAAATTCTTCTTTGATGGCCTTGAAATAAGGAATGACATAACCGTTGACGTCATCCACGGTCGCATCAAAGTCCACAGCAAAGTATACTGTAGTTCCATCCGGGAAGTAAAGGCTTCTCAATGCCTCAATCGCATAGTAGGCGTCTCGGCGACCACGGCCTGCCGAAAAGTAATTTCTATAGTTGTTCGTGATTTGATAAATCGGGAACACTTTCAGGCCTGCGTTGTAGATGACCTTCATTTCATCACGAGTCAGTTTCTTGGTGGTTCCGCTAATATACCGACCAACAATTGTTCTGCCGTTCTCAACCAAGGCTTGCGCTTTTGCTGCGGTAAGGGGAACGCTGAAATCGCAAGCTGTGCCAATGCGGCTTTGGTCACCATAGCTTACCAGCAGAGATGCCCAGGTACGCTTGCCAACGATACCATCCAAGGCCAAAGCAGAGAATTTCTGAAATGCCTTAACTGCGGTCTGGACACCATTGCCGAAGCCACCATCAAAACCGTTCGGATCAAAACCGTTTGCATACAGCGCGTACTGCAGAATATAGACATACTGCTTGTTGGTGATTGTTCCATATCGCTGCAGAGTCGGGCAACGATTCATAGTGGTGGAACCCCAAACACCGTCTACAACATTGTTGGAATATTCTTTTTTCTGTTCCACCTGTAGCCCGGAAATCAGTGCCCGCATAGTCTTTTTGGTAAACAGTCCATCACAGGGAATCAGCCCAATGTAGGAATGATACTTATTGTTCAGAGCCTGCTGAATCTCTCTAATCTTAGAATCACCAGAACGTAGCAGCGTATATGCGTCTGTGTTGAGCAGAGCTTTCATTACTTCTGCATTTGCGATGCCAGTCTGATCGGTAGTGCTCAGGCCGGCATATTCCTGAAATTTTCTTACCGCTTCTTTCGTGGTGTCGGTATAGACACCATTAAGATAGATGGGATCTAGACCCTGCCCCTTGCAATACAATGCACCCTGCAGAATATGAATCTGATGATTGATGGTTGTAATGCTGGAATCGCTTTCGGTACTCAGGGCTGTGAATGCCTTGGCAGTGCCATCGCCAAACACACCATCCGCAGAAATGCCCAGTTCCGTCTGCAATGCCCAGATCAGAGCACGAATAGTTCCCATGCCAGTAATACCATCTTCATCAACTGCGGAGTATCCGCTGGTTCCGGCATAGGTTTCATTGAGCCACTGCTGTGTCATCAAAACTTTTGTATCCATAAATTTTTCCTCCAGTCTGTATAATGCACATGTGGATGTCAACACGAGTATTGCTTATTTGTGCTGACATTTTTCGTGATTAGCAGAAAGGCGAATAATTTGTTGTTGGGTTTTATATCAACCCATTGCATAAGCTACATCATAAACATCTCCTTAATTTTTATTATCGCGACACTGCTAATCACGATCTTAAAGGAGATGCGGAATCCGAAATTGTAAACCAATAATCTTTAGTTCATGGGGCTTTTCAATTTACCTCTATATGCAAAATGCAGTCTCTCATGATGAACTTTATGACTCTGGGTTTTATAGCTTCAGCCTGTTTATGAAAGATCTTTTATATATAAACACTTACATTCAAAAAATGTAACGGTATTCTTATTGTTATATTTTTTGAACGTAGTTGTTTTAATTATTGCAATGTATTTTTGACAGAGTTCGCATTTGGGAAAATCAAAAAATACATCTGCAACTAAATCAATAAAGGGGAGATGCCATGTCGATGGGTTTAAACTGAATGTATACACAAAGAATTGCTCGCAAGGAGGATAACACATGAAATTGTTCAAAAAGGTATTTGTATGTGTCGTGGCCGTATGCACGATGACTACCATCACGAATGCGTCCAATATGGACTTTATTTCTAAAGATTCAGTTGCATATACAGTTAATGGAATTGATGCATATAATGCACCTCGTGATGCTGCTAAAAACTTCGATGTAGAAAGAGTTATTTACTTCTCAACTGATACAGCAGATACCCAAATCGACTTAACCAGTAATACAAATTTTGACAATGTTGATGTAGTAAGTGATACCGATTCTTTGATTGCTGCAGCTGAAGCTGACCCATTCGCAGCTATCGTTGTGGATTCCAATGCCAGTAGTTTTTTGGAAAGAGATAAACTTGCTGGTTTGTCCAAAGAACAGCACCTTATTCTAATTATTGGTTATGATAATGAAGATTATGTTGCAAAAGATTTCCCTGCTTCAGATAAAGTGAATTTTAAAGATTACGCCTTTGCCTCTTATATCATCACCCCTGACGGCAATTTCCAGGTGTTTGATTTTTGGCCTACTTCTGTACGTAGCATTGATGATATGTTGACTTATACAAATAAGACCAAAGACGCTGCATATACTCTCTATAATTTGTATGTGTGCGATGAGGATTATTCAGAAGCATCTGCGGCTGAATTGGCTAAAGCGGAGAACGATGCCGCAGTTCTTTCTCAAAATACTACAGCCGTTACTGCAAGCCAGAATAACAGAGTCGAACTCTTCCATACTTGGATGGCGGGATCTACCACGGGTTATGTATATACCTCTGCTACAGGGAGTACCGTCCTCAAGACGGTTCATAACGGCGAAGCAATCATTTTCACTGGTACAACAAAAGTCATTGAAGACTCCACTTTTTATCAGGTGAAAATTTGGACTAGCAGTGGTACGTTGTCCACTGGTTGGATGGCGCCTGCCGGATCTTGGATGGATTATCCGTTTACCTGCTCTCTCTATGATTACGCGTATAACTATCCGAGTGAAGATGATGATGGACTGATTGTGTTTAATGACACCTATGGAGCTGGCTACAAAATGGCTAAATCTTCCAGTCTGTATAATGGCTCTGGAACTGCTACAACCTCCATCTCTTCTTATACTAGAGTGTGGTTCAACTCTGATGCTGGTACCGCTGGCGCCACAAAGCCTTACTTGGTGACTATTTCTGGGTATAGCACATATGCCAACAACAAATGGACCTATCATTCCATTAGTGCTACAACCTTTGTAGACGCTGGCTTTAACACTGGGAAGGTCAGCACCTACAAAATGAATACACTTCAGGAATGAAACGAACAAAAATAATAGTAGCTCTATTGGTTGGGTTGCTTTTGGCAATAATCTGGTTGGGAGTAAAAAGCAACCATAATGACGAGCAGATTAATAACGTGATTGAAACTCCATCTATAGAAGAGAATCAAGCAAATATTTCAAAATTCCAAGCGGATAATTTCGATATTGCTATTGATACTGCAATTTGGACGGAGCACCACTATGACTCTGGCTTTTATAGTTGGCAAAATCATAGTGACGCGGAAAATTTCTTTGAAGTGGGACATGTTGCGGAAAAGCCTGGCATTGATAAATTAGTGGAGTTTGCCTTAAAGAAAAACAAGTGTTCCGCTTACACTGAACTCATCCTTCCTGAAGATTCGCAGTATACTTACGCAGTTTCGATGGAAAAAGAAAACGGCTATTTGCTTGAACTGTATTTTACGGCGATCACGGATGACGGCACTTATTTCCTTGTTACGTGCTGCTACAATCCAATAGACACAGCATCAAGGTACGCTACTCAAACGGCTGTTTTTTCGATGGAGACCCAATGAGGGCATATACCGTTTAAAAGCTACTATGTGGAGACTGTATATACAATGAACTAATTACAGTAAACAACTACACTTTAGACTGAAAAGGAGCGTTTTTATGAAGAAAATGCAAAAAATGATTGCAGTGCTGTTTTCCGTGGCGATGTGTGCCGCTATGGCGGTTCCCGCATTTGCGGCAGAGACTGATACTGCGAGAAATGAAGAGCAAGAAACTGTTATGCCTCGCGCAATCGTGTATGAGGAAATCAACATCCCGGGGGACGGTAAGTTCTATAAAATCACAGATGATTTCGAGATGCCAGCGAAATCGAGGGTGAGTTTTCAGGGAACCTGGTCCCCGGCTTATGCGAGATTAGAATTTAGGCTTTATGCACACAGCACTGGCAATGGTGCATATGTCATGCTCACCTCTGGTAGAGAGGGAGGCTTGGACGCCACAGCAGCTTCGGTATATTCACTGTATGCTAGATCGGTAGATAATGTCAAAGTTACTGGTGCTGTTAATATTACCAATTGACAGAAACATATAGCTTATAAATCAGTCAACTACTGGCAAGTTGTATTATCTAGTTATAGCTGCAGCAGAAAACTCCCGCCCCATTCATTGAATGGAGCGGGAGTTTTTCTGCGTCTGAAAGATTCGGCTACTTTATGAAATAAAGAAAAAATACGTATAAAATTGTAATCTCTCCAAAGCAATTTCTGGAGCAGGATAAACAGCTTTGAACAATATTCTGTTGTTACATTTTTTGAACGTAGTTGTTTTAATTAATACAATGCATTTTGATAATGTCCCTATTTGGGCAGATCAAGAAATGTATCTTCTGATGTGAAAAGAAAATTTTTGAAAGCTGAGTTTACATTTTCCTGTCGGAATTACCCTCTATATAATAGACTTGCAAGTCATAAAACGAATCGGAGGGTAAACACACAGCTTGGGGTAATTCCGCGGGAACAAGGTCACCATGTGCTACAGTTCTCAAAGGAGGAATTGCTGTAAATGAAACGGATTTCTATTTTACTGGCAGTATGCCTGCTGCTGAGTATCCCGGCCCAAGCAGCCGCCCCTGCAGTATTCCAGTATCAAAGCAGCCAGCTTGGATTTTCCATCACGGTTCCCGGCATTTGTCAAGGCGAAGTCATCGCCGAGGAAACCGATACCGGCGTGAACTTTTATCACGCTCCCTCCCGTGAAAAATACGGGGGAGAGATCGGCTCCGTTGTAGTGGTTTCCCCACGGTCTGATTTCTTCTCCGGACACTACGATGATATGGCGTACCAGATCATCGCCATGGGAAAGAACCGGGTATTTCTATGGAAGGTCCCAGGAGGGGGCGCTCCCACCGGCGGAGATTTTCTGGATGCCTTTCGACGGGTATCCTCCGCCTTTTCCATGGAGAATTTGCGGAAGGGCTTGGTTCCGGCTCAGCCGGATGGATGGCCGAAGCTCCAAACAACGAGGCATCTGGCCTACCTGCCCGTGAGCGGTGGGCTTGCACGTCCTGATGCCCCTCTAACACGCGGTGAATTGGCACAGATGCTATACACCCTGCTGGACGCTGGCAATAAGGCCGACAGTTACCGAGTCCCGTTCTCAGACACAGCAGGAAAAGACTGCGCCCAGGCAGTTGCGTATCTTGCCAGCTACGGTATTCTCACTGGCTATGCGGACGGAACCTTCCACCCGGATGCGCCGATCAGCAGGGCCGCGTTCACCGTTCTGCTGCACCGCTGTCAGTTTGCGGCACCTGTGGGGCAGTATGGGGAAGAATTTGTGTTTGCGGATGTTCCTGCCGGATACTGGGCCGAAACGTACATATACAGCACGAAGATTCTGGGCTGGTTACAGGGAGGTACTGATCAGCTGTTCCACCCGGAACGCCAAATCACCCGTGCTGAAGCGGTCACAGCCATCAACCGGATGCTCGGACGGGATGAATCTGTGACAGAGTTGCTGTCTGTCAAAAATCCCTTTTCGGATTTGGCAGAGAGCCATTGGGCTTGTGCGAATGTTCTGGAGGCAGCAGGTGTGCTGAAGGGCGATGTTGCTGTGCCTAAGATGGATTCCGTACCCAAAAACACCAGCGCATATCATTTCAGCAGCGAGTCTGATGGCTGGGCAGCTTCTGAGGGCCAGCTTTTCCACACCATAAATGGCGGAAAAAACTGGAACAAGGTCGGCCGTCCGCTTGCGTGCACAGTTTCTGGACTGTTTTTCTTTAGTGAGCAGAACGGGGTCCTTCTGGGAAGCAGCGAAGAGAACGCCTGCGTCCTGATGCGGACAAATGACGGCGGAAAGAGTTGGGACGATTTGCTGGCAAATCCGGACACACTGGCCCGGTATCTGCCTGTGGAGCAGTTTCCCACCGAGAAGAGCCTGTTGGAAAGCATTGTTTCAGCAGAACTCCGCCCAGCCAGTAAGGCGGCTGTTTATCTGACGATTCGATATCATCCCTACGAGAGTATTCATGTGTACGATTTTGAAGTGACAAGACAGATTGTGTTGACAGCGGATGCTTAACCAATTATTGCTTTCAGTCTAGTCATTTCACAAAACGAAATTGATTAAGGAGGTTTTATTATGACTGGTAAAGAATATGCGGACATCATTGATGGCTTTGATGTAGAGAACAACTCTAAGTATCTGCCTTCTGGCGGCTACACGTATTGCAATATCTTCGCACAGGATGTTGCTGATGCATGTGACACTCCTTTGCCTACCGGCGGGTGTGAGAATATGTGGAATTCTTTGGCGCACAACCAGTTCCCCAAGTGGTGGTCTGTGACCTATAAGCAGGCACAGAGCCGTGCCAACGATGGCATTCCCTCTATCGGTATTACCAAGGATCATGTTGTAATCGTTCGCCCGAACAATGGCAGTGTGCCTAGCGACGTGAAGTATGTACGTATTGCACAGGCAGGAAAAACTTGCTACAACAACACGACCCTTGCGTATGCATGGGGGGCTGCCGCCCGGTCTAACGTGCGTTTCTACTCTTGGTATGAAACCGGTCAGCCTGACTATTGATATAACACAACAATTCAGAAGAGGGCGACCCTGAAAAGGGCCGCCCTCAGTCTGTCGAGAAAAACGCAGCGGATGCTGCGATTCCCTGTCCTATATTTTATTTCCTTGCGCGAACGGCATAGGTAGTTATGTCTCTGGAATCCTTTCCGTTGGCGTTTTTGGCATATGGCGTGTTCCTGCTGGCACTGGGCCTTTTGACATTGATTCTTGGCTTGACGCCGCCAAGAACCACCGATGTGATCATTGTGGGCGGAGCCGTGATCATTGCAGGTCTGCTGGAGCTTGCCCTTGCTCCTGGAAGAACGCCGCCGCATATACCGGAATCCTGCAAAAGGGAAGCACGGAAAGTGCTGGAGCTGCGGCGCACCGTTGATTGGGAAAAGCTCAAAACCACTATCCGTTTCGAGGATGCCGGCATAACGATCTGCGCGGAGGAGAACGAAGAACATCTCCCGTACACACGAATAAAGAGCGCCTTTGAATCATTGCATTTGTGGCTTGTAGTCTGTGACGATGAACACGCCCTGCTGCTCCAGAAAAAGGACCTGATATTGGGGGAGACAGATAAATTCTTCTCTTACATCACCTCAAGAACGAATGGAGACGTAGTGGGCTGAGATATCTAATAAACTTATAGCTTATTAGATCTTTTCGTTAAAAAAATGCAATAGCGTTGAACAAAAATCAACAATTTGTTTGTGGATGAGTGTTGCCATTTTGCTGCGTGTTCGATATAATCGCTTTATATCAGAGGCAAATACAAAACTGCAAGGAGAAAGCACTATGAATAAGACCGAATTGATCACCGTCATGGCTGAGACCAGCGGCCTTTCTAAGAAAGACTGTGATGCTGCTCTGGCTGCGTTCATCGCCACAATTGAGACTGCTTTGAAGTCTGGCGATAAGGTGCAGTTGATTGGCTTTGGTTCTTTTGAGGTCAAAGAGCGTGCCGCCCGCACTGGCCGCAATCCCCGCACCAAAGAGCCTGTGGAGATTCCTGCATCTAAGGCTCCTGCGTTCAAGGCAGGTCAGGCCTTTAAGGAAGCAATCCAGTAATTACAAACGCAGAGCTTGAGCGTAAAGCTGAGCTGCCAGAGTAGTGCCGGAGCGCATACCAAATTTGGTATGCGCTCCGGCATGGTTTTACACTTCATCAGCGTTTTGCTTCTCCTGACAGCTACATCGCTTTTGCACGATACAGGATCGTCAAAGACTTTTTAAGTAGTTTTTAATTTGTAAAATGAATTGTGATCGGACAAATCTCCGCCGTTGTTCCTACACGCATATCGGGGCCGAACAACCCAACGCCGGAGGTGACGATATTGTGCATCTGCCCCTTTTGAAGATAACCGTAGGCATTTTCCCACATCAGTTTGATCATGAGATTTCCCGGGAACATCTGCCCATTATGCGTGTGGCCGCAAAGATCCAAATCGACACCTGCATCTGCAAGCGCCTGCAGCTCTTTCGGCTGGTGGTCGAGAACGATGATGGGCTTATCCTTATCCAAGCCCACAGTGATCTCGTCTGGAGTTTTTCGCTTTTCGATACCACGGCCGGGGCGATGTGCATCTGCACGGCCATAGAGGTAGAACTTCCCGTCAATGAGCGTTCCCTCGTCATGCAGGAGCGTGATGTTTGCGTTCTTCAGGAACTCGTCCATGCGCGGGTCGCTCTCCTTGTCCTCATTCTGGCGGAACGTGAAGCCCACAAGCACCGACTCTTCGATGTCATGGTTGCCGTAGCAGGCGTAAACGCCATATTTCGACCGGATTCCGTGCAGCGTACCGGCAAGGGCCGCGGGCTCATTTACTGCCTCCCATTCGTTGTCAAAAATATCGCCCGCAATGACAACAAGGTCTGCATCCTGCTCATTGATCCTCTCCACCATCTGCCGCATCTGTTTTTCACCGATGTTATAGCCAAGATGGAGATCGGCTACAAGCACAATCTTCATCTCGTCCATATTTTCGACAGCCTTGCTGACCGTCACTTCATACGGCGTCACATGGATGATTCGTGCGTTGATAACCCCCCAGACGGACACAGCCAGAATGACGAGCGCACACACGCAGCCCGCAATGCGGTGCATTCGAGTTGTGACGAAAATATGTTTGAACGGCAACACGTGACAAAACAGCAGCCGTAAAAGATCTGCTATGACGACTGCAAGCAGCACATACAGCAGTACGCCGAGCCAGTAATTTCCGATGAGCTTCATTACACGCCGGAATTCTCCCTCCGGCAGGAAAAACGCAATAACAACGGAGCAGGCCAGAAATGACTGCACAGCTACAGGCAGCGCCCAGTGGCGCACCGTGCGGAAAAATGGGAACCATGCCTTCACCCAGCCCATCACGCGGCGTAGCAGATAGTAATTTGCCAGCAAATAAACTGGCGCAAGCAAAATTGCAATCATATAAATGCGAGCGCATCATGCGCCCCCACAATCGTCCTTTCCACTTAAATATTTTCCATCATAGCATGCTCTTCTTGCCATTGCAACATAACTGAAAGGCTGTTTTTTTATGAAGGTACATGATGACATGGTCTTGCTCAATATGAACCAAAATAAATGCAGGTACGGTGAAGGAAAAGGACTGTCACAAACATAAAGGCAGTTTAAGAAGGTCTGCGGCCAGTATTTATACATCCTGAATGTCTTCCTGTTCCCCATCCTTACAGACGAACGAGAGGTGAAACCCATCCTTGAGATTCTGGAGAAGCGGAACGAGATGCAGCGCAGCCCCCCTTGCGCAAAGGCTATTATAACTAAAGAGGGGCAGCTCGATTTGAGCCGCCTTCCTCCTTTAACGATGAAGTGTGAGCGTTCTTGTTGGATGCCTCATCGTGCAAACATAAGAATGTGGAGATTTGAGGTACATCATGTTATACTGATGGTCACTGGAAACCGCTCAAAAGTTTTTCAATTTTTTTGAAAATTGATGTGAGAAATTGCGGTTCAAATGCATTTATAAAATAGTAGGTATACGCATTTTTTTACAAAGGACGAGGTGGTGTTATTATGCTGGCAGTTCTGTTAGCTGCGTTAGAAAGCGATACGGATAGGCAAAAATTTATCGAGATCTATGAGAAATATCATGTCCAAATGGAACGGACAGCGATGCGCATTTTGAAAGAGCAGAGTGATGTTGAGGATGCGGTACAAAACGCATTCATGCAGATGATCCGGCATTTTGAGAAAATTTTCGAGATTCCATGTGAGGAATTGCCTTTCTGGATCATTTCTATAGTGAAGAATGAAGCGCGGGCCATTCTTCGAAAGAACCGCCGGACGGTTTCTTTGGAAGACTGGGACGGATTTGCGGAGCATATCGACGATATATCTGGGTACACGGAGCTGGTAGATCTATTTACGCAGTTGCCGAAAACATACCGCTCTGTGTTGGAATTGAAGATGCTCCATGGCTACACGGATAAGGAGATCGCCAAGAGGGTGGGAATCTCCGAAACAGCAGTTAGTTCCCGTGCAACGCGGGGACGCACGCTGCTGCGCGAAATTGTTGAGAAGGAGGGATTTTGCGTATGACGGACCGAGAACTGGACAGGATGATGCAGCATGTCCTGCTGGATGCAATCAAGCGGGATTGTGAAAAAGAAACCGATGATGTACCTGCCTTCAAACCGACGCACCATTATCAGCGGCAAATAGCGGCGATGTTATCAGATCCGTTGAAGTGGGCTCAAAAGCGGGCACGGCCCCTGTGGAAGAATGTGGCGCAAAAGGCCGCTGTGATCCTGCTGGTGTTCTCGCTGAGTTTGGGGAGCCTGATGGCAGTCAGCCCCACGGTGCGGGCCGCAGTGGTGCGCTGGGTCACGGAATGGTATGAAACCCATGTGGTGTATAGATTTTCGGGAGAACAGATTGCCGATGAAATGCCCCAATATGAGGTTACAGATTTGCCAGAAGGATATGCTGAGACCGAACGTGTGGAGTGGCCCTCTTATGTAAGTATTATATATCAGAATGTAAATGATGAAAACGCTTCGTGGATTTACCTGCAATATATCTATATGCAGCAGGGAGCAAGCAGTAATTTTGGAATAGAAAACGCAGATATCATTCCTGTTACTGTGAATGGTTTAGAAGGACAGCTATATCTCACCAGAGATACGGAGGGGGCAGATAGTACTATTACTTGGATTGTTCCAGATGAAAACATGTTGTTTGCTGTTAGTGCAGCTCTTAACGCTAACGACATTTTGCACATAGCCGAGAGTGTTTCTTTGTCGAAAATAGAAAAATGAAAAAAATTTAAAAATTCGTGTGAGGAAATTACCTCCTTCTGCATTTGCATAATAGAAGTCCAGAACTCTATTAGAAAATGCGGAGGGAGGTGATTTTGATGAAAAGGCGTGTCTTTGCATTGGTCAGCTTGTTAATCCTGATGCTTACTATGACTGCCCATGCGATTGAACCATATGGGGCGGTCCAAATGCCAATACTGTCTTTCAATGGAACAACCGCTAACTGCTATGTAGATTGCAAGGGCGAGAATTCGACCGACACTGTGAAGGCAACTTTGACACTCTACCAGGGTAAAACTTATGTCGATTCCTGGAGCGGCTCTGGGAAAGGTCATGCTTTGGTTACGGGTAATTGCACAGTAAAAAGCGGCAAAAGCTATACCCTTGCACTAACTTATTCCATCAATGGAATAACGAAACAGAGCGTTTCAAATACAGCAACATGCCCATAAAGAGGGTAACAACGGGTCTGCATATGCAGACCCAAGGGGATGTATCCCCTTGGGATAAGAGTTGAATGCCAGACAGTATTCGACCTTATTATAAACACACCAGATTGGCGGTGAGACCAATGTACTATGAAAGCTAAGCCCCTGACAACAGAACCAAAAAATCAATCGGATGAATATGAAAGGAGCAATCATGAAAAAGATTAAGAAGTTGATCGCTACGGCTCTGGCCACCGCTCTTTGCCTCGCACTGTCTGTTCCCTGCTTCGCGGCTTCCGCTCCCTCCAAGGATGCTGTCCGACTGAAAGTGGGCGAGTCGTACACGATTGGAGATACGACCATTACCATCAAGCAGGATACGCGGACTGCCGCGCAGCGGGTTGCTGAGAGAAAGGCACTTCTGGCAGCAGTGACAACCCGGGCGCAGATCGGCGACAAGTATTACTACGTGAAGGCTGAGGAGTATCACTCTGCCAATCCGTGGGATGATACTTTCAACTGCAAGCGTACTCGCGGCGATACGCTCCGCTTTGACGTTGACAACTATGCCAGCAGCAGCGACATCATCCTCCAGCTGTACGAGAGTGGATGGAGCAAGCCGGTGGAGGCCTATATCGAGGCGGGCGAAGGCACCTATGCTGAGGTGCATACGGATAACACGAGCGGTCTTGCTGACCAGGTTCAGATGAGCATTTACGGGACCGGCGGCACGATGTGGTTTGCACTTTCCGTCTATCAGTATTGGCGGTAATTTCATAGAACGGACATGGAGGTTTCATTATGAAAAAGTACGGGTCATTTGTTGCAGGCATGGTCGCAATGCTCATGGTAGTTTCTTCTGTGGGCAGTGTGTCCGCAGCCTCCAGCCGCGTGGAATACAACAAAGCTGGTATTTCTCTGTTCGGCGAGGATAGGGTTCTCACCGGAGAATCCTTCAAGGCACCCAATGGGCAGGAGGTTCCGTCGGTCATTACGTATGTGGATGTTACCGGGGGCACAACCAATTATCTCTCTATCCGCCAGATCTCCGAACTGCTCGGCATCGAAGTTCGCTGGGATGGGCAGAAAAACCGGGTCAATCTCGGAACAGACCCCGCGGATTATGTGGTTGTAGGCGGAAAAGAGGACGATGGCAGCATCCCTGCGAATGCAACAAAACCTGTACTTGGAACCGTCCATGGTCCGTTTACAGAGATTGATCCGGCTAAGGCTGCTGGCAAATCCCTGACGGGCGTCCTTCAGGATAACACCAAGGTCCAGACCACCTGTGGCTATTCGCTGGAAGGTACGTTCTATCCCGAAGATTGCAGCTACATCGTGCTGACTGTCACCAATAACGGCTCCGCCGTACAGACGGTGACTGCCGGACGGGCGCTGACGCTGGGCGGCTTTGAAAAGTTCACTTCTGTTGACGTCGGCGCAGGCGAAACGCTGACCAGAGCTTTCTCCATTGCGGATGGCGCGGAGGAGTTGGAAAGCACACTTGCTTTTGGCGTCTATGCCAAGGGTGTTTCCGGACTTAGTGACATCACGGTTTCTCTGAAGCAGTACAAGTAAAATAGAATTAAGGAATCGCCGTACAGAGTGCATTTGAGGGCTTTGAGTGGGAAGTTATAAAATTTTCCAATATTCTGCTCATAACCTCTGTACGGTGTTCCTTTATTACGATTCAACGTAAGCGCCTCATAATCCATCGTCTGGCAAGATCAATGTAGAGACGAGATATTGAGACCGAGGTATCAAAAGATTCATCGGTACCAAAAGTCTCAAGGAGGTCTCAGGAATGCCGGACGAGTTTCAAACCCTGAAAAAAGAGAGATGTATCGAAATCATAAAAGCGTGCAACGGAAGTGGTATACCAAAGCGGCAATGGTGCCGGGAGCATGGGATCAGCTACAGCACGTTCATGCGTTGGCAGAGGAGCCTGCGAAATGAGCTTGCGGGAGAGATCACGGTTAGATTAACTCTGTCGATAGCATCAATGGCAGAAGGGTAAACTTATGGCAAAAAATGAGGCTACCTTCCATTGTTATTCCCATCTTTTTTAAACCAGCTTCTTCTAACCAAAATCAAATCAATTATGAAAGGGGACTCAAACAATGAAAAGACGGCTTTTGGCAATGACTCTTTCGCTCCTTATGGTTGTTTCGGTTACGAATACATCGGTACTTGCTTATAACCAACTCAGCGAAGCCGATGCGGTAAAAAGCGCAGCCGAAGAGTATCTTCGCACGCAAATGAATCGTGTCTATCAGTGGGATACTGCAAATAATATGGAGCCCCAAACCATTCTCACTGCGGAACAGGCTCATGCAGACATTAGATCTTCTCTTGAACCGCCCTTGTATCTTAGCGACAGTGAAAAAAGCTTTATTGAAAACGAAAGCGTAGATGTTATGGAGAGCCTCGGACGCAGCAGCATAACAGCAGAGGACATGGCTGCGGATCTGCAGGCAATGGAAAACTTTGTTCTTTATCGCTCCCATATTTTCGAGGATATGGATATTGCCTTTACGTCCTTTGGCGCGGACTATTATTTCGATGACGTGGCAGTCAAAGGGGACTGTGCCATCGCCAAAGTCTACGAATCTCTCGTATACCAATATACGGATTCGCCCGATGAATCTTCTGAGCTGAATTATTATTACGTTGTTCTCAAGAAAGCGAACGATACGTGGTATGTTGCGGATGTCGTTTCTGATGATATCCCCTATCTCGCTTTTTTGGATGACGGCCTTACCGCAACCGAAGCAATTGCTGGATATGATGCAGCCATTAAAATTGAAAATACTGCAACCGATTTGCCTATTATGTCTGCCGCCACATCAAACGATATTGGATATGGCGTCAGTAATGCGGTCAACTATGCCCTCATGTATACAACAACAATAGATAATCCGGTTGCAGACGGGGGGCAAGGGTCTACTTCCACTCCCACGTTCAAAAACGAGCGTTTCAAGTGGTTTGGCTCAGATTGTATGAATTTTGCTTCCCAATGTGTCTGGGCAGGTTTCGGCGGCAGCAATAATTATTCCCATGTTAACAACAAATACGGGATGGATACTTCTGGCTCCTATACTTGGTGGTGTACCAAGAGCAGTAATATCAATTCTTGGTCGAGCTGTTCCGCGTTCAACACCTACATCAAAAATTCTAATAGTAGCACTGAAAAGGGACTTCAAGGTGACATTGAGGTGACCCCCTATAATTCCTCAACTATCACCTGGGACTATGCCGCTAACGACTTAGTTGGAAGCGTCATGCATGTCCGAGGAAAAGATAAGAACGGTAATTGGGCTCCTTTTGCCCATGCTGTCTTTGTCAATGCCGCGAATTCACTTTCCCGTTCTGATATTTTCATCTGTTGCTATAATAGCTGCAAGAAGAATGTAAAATTGGGTACATATTGGTCGGCCGGAAATGACAGTACATACGGAATCCGCACTATCAAGCCGCGTGTTTTTGTCCAGGGTGAGACTGGTGCCCGCGTTTGGGGCGATTGGGTCACCAATGTCACAGTAACAAATACCAGGCGTACCCTGAAAGGCTATGGAAACCAGATTTTTACTACTTTGACACTCAAATTGATGGCTAATAACGGTGGAGTTGTTAAGACTTGGACTGCAAACAATGCTAGTTCTGTGACTGGAACCTACGCAGATTGGTACTCAACCGGAGATACCGAGTGGATTATTGAAGTGACCGGAACAACAAGTACCGGAACAACTGTAACGTGGAATGGTGCTGTCCGTGTTGCAAAATCCTAACACTCATTTCAAATGTATAAGGGAGCTGCCCCTTACCGGGCAACTCCCTTATATGACAAATATTTGAATTTAGTAGAGCCGCTAAAAGGAGGTATACGGCAAGTTTTCAGTATAATTTCTTGCCGCAAAATTCAATGAAAAAACGGTTGATTTATTTGATTGGGGTTTTCCTTCTCTGCTTTGCTTTGGTGGGCTGCTCGCCTGATGTAACGACATATCCGCAACCGGACGATGATTCTGCAAATTCCAATGAAGAGGAACCAGTTTCCTGGGAAACACTTCTCTCTTCCATTCATGGTGAAGATATCAAAAACCCAGGTTGGTCGATATACCGGGAGAATCCCAGCAATGATGAACTCGCTCAGTACTTGCGAAATTCCGCTGCCTGCCAGACGTATTCCTCAGAAGAGACCTTTGGTGAATCTATCTGGACATTAGAAATGTATGTAGATACACCGCCTGAAGACGAGTGGGACTATGACCACATACTGAACCTGAGTGCTGGTTTTCAGGAAAACCTAGTCCGCATCTCTGGCGGGGATGCACTCCCCGATGGAATCTTTTATGTAGAGGACGACCAATTGTATTGGATGGTCCGTTCCATTAATGATTACGAAACATCTATCGAAGAATCCGCTCTTTCGGCCTATCAGGATACCATTGAAGCATATATTGCCGAAGAACAAGGCAAGTGTGGAAACCCAGCTGTCAAAGTGGAACTTTTATCCATTGAAGAGCGAATGAATCGAAGTGATATCGGCGTGGCTGCTTATTCGATTGGCACCGTTTTGACAGCAGATTCTCCTCAAGAGCTCATGCAGTATATGGCAGGTGGAGCATACTTCGATAGTCTCTTGCGCTTGCACCCTGATGGCAATTCAGCGCGGTCCACCATGCTGGTCATCAATGGAACTCCGGTTGGTTTTCTCAGCTGGGAAGCTCTGGACGCTATTGAGTCTCAGGATATAAGCAGCAGCGAAGATGTTATGGATATCCTCAGTCAGGGTAAGGACTGGTTCAAAGCTATCTAAGAGAAGTTCACGATTTCGGGGACGTTCAAAAATTCAAGAATGGTCATATTTAACGCTGAGGCAATTCGGATCAGGGTTCCCAAAGTGGGAGATTTTGATTTGCTGCGTAAAATGCTGTTAAGGGTTGAATAGGACAGACCACTCATTGTTGCCAGTTTATTGACGGAAAGTTTTCTTGATTTCCGCAATTGATTGATCCGCTCGGCAATCAGGATAGATAATGTGATACGCATTTCCCTCCCCCAACAATCAACTGGATAGGGACATTTTAGCAACGGTTTCATATAGGATTAGCGATATAACGCTAATATATAAAAATTTAGCGTTTTTTCGCTAAATGAGATTTGCGTACAAACTTGTTGCAATAAGCGATCGCATATAAAAAGAGCCACCAGCTCCATTCAGAGAATGGTGCTGGTGGCTTTCTGCGTCTGAACGATTCGCTTATTTTGCGAAGAAATATGTGTAGAGGTTATAGTCCCGCTCCCGGGTAATCAAGCGGAGCCAGATTTGAAAATGTGCCGTTTCCGCGTACAGATTAAATTCCGTGGGCTCCTTTGTCGGCTGGGCATACAGCCAGCACATTCGCTCCATCGCCCACAGGGTTTTGAACTCCAGCAGGGCGAGCAGCTGTGACTGGAAGGCGTCGATTTCCTGTGCAAGCTCCGGAGCAGGGCGCATTTCTTCATCCGGGAACCATGTTGTCCACCATCGCCACCCGTCATAGTCAGAGCGGGAATAGGCAACCAGCGAAGCAGGATACCGGGCGCCGCTCAACGGCAGCGTCTTCCGTGCTCCGGAGAAGAGCTCAATGAACGCGCAGGCCGGCGTCAGCTTGACTGCCTGCGGGTTCTTATGCTCCGCAAAACGGTGCTGCTTCACGGCGTACCACTCGCTTATGGGGAGTACCTTCCCCGCGGCATCCCGCAGGGCCTCGTCCATGCCGCACGCAGGGCAGACATAGACATTCAGCGCACGGCTCAGAGCGTTTTCGGCAAGAGATTCCCGCATGGGGCCGCCGCAGCGCATACAGGGCATGGCGCCGGGAGTGTGTTTGTTCTTTGCCCATTCGTTTTCCAAATCAGCTTTTGGGTAGAGTTCAATATGAAACTTGTCCATTTTTTGTTCCTTTCCTGAAATCAGGCGATCTTCTGTTCGCCCCAGTGGA
>UMGZ01045601.1_pt1 | contig 33626 bp, 22 predicted proteins | sample 1965421 | NCBI WGS metagenome assembly UMGZ01 (sample SAMEA4836087, study PRJEB28245) | human gut metagenome | biome: gut microbiome; material: fecal sample | place: Denmark | collected 2008
CATTTCAAAAGCCTCGCAAGTTTTCACTTGCGAGGCTTTTTCTATTTGTATTTCCTGAACCTCCACCACATCATCACGCCCGCCGATGTCAGTCCGAACGGGAATGCCATCCACACGCCCATCAGTCCGTAGCCCAACACGAAGCCGCAGAGGTAGCCCACGGGTAGCGAGATGACGAAGAAGGCGATGAACGCAATCAGCATCAGTGGTTTCACATCGGCGATGCCGCGCAGCGCGTTGGCGTAGTTGATCTGCATACCGTCGCCAAACTGATAGATGAAGAACGGCAGGAGCAGCGTGAGCACAGTCGACGACACCTCCGTGCTGTCGGTGAACCACGCACCTATGTGGTTGCGCAGCAGGAAGATGGTGCCGCCAAGCACCACCTCGAGCATCACCATCAGGTGCAGACCCGCCGTCACCGTGTGGCGCACGTTCTGCACGTCGCGCTGACCGTGGAAGTAGCTTGTGCGTACAGCCACCGCAGCCCCAAGTCCGTAGTAGACCATGAACGTGAACTGCGAGATGGTTGTCATCACCTGGTGCGATGCCAAGGCAATGGTGCCGAGCCAGCCCACCATGATGATGGAGAGCGAGAACGACGCTGTCTCCATGCCCATCTCCAGCGCAATCGGGGTGCCTAACGAGTTGAGGCGGCGCAGCAGCGGACGCGACCAACCGAGCTTGAAGAAACCCTCGCGGTACGCAGCAAAGCGACGTGAGCGCATGAAGACAACGATGAAAATCACCACCATGATGATGCGTGAGAGCAGCGTTGACACGCCGGCGCCCACAACGCCCATCTCCGGTGCGCCTATCTTGCCATATATAAAGATGTAGTTGCCGAGGATGTTTAGCAGGTTGCCCGAGAGCAAAATCCACATCGATGTGCGCGTCAGCGTGATGCTATCGGTGAACTGCTTGAAGGCGTTGAACAGCATCACGAACGGCAGCGACGCGAATAGCACCATGTAGTAGGGGCGCATATAGCCCAAGAGCTCTACGGGCTGTCCGATATTGCCGAGGTTGAAGTAGAGCACCAGGAGCACTGTCATCATAGCCACCGCTGCCAGCGTGTTGGTAAGCAGTGAGCAGCGCAATGCCTGACCTGCTTCAGCCTGCTCGCCACGACCGAACAGCGCACCCACCACGGGCGTCAGTCCGTAGGAGAAGCCCGTGCCCGTGATGATGGCAAGGTTGATGATGTTGTTCACGAACGATGCCGCACCAAGCTCCGTAGTGCTGTGGTGTCCCACCATCATTGTGTCCGCAAAGCTAAGGACAATCATGCCCATCTGACCAATCATAATGGGTATGCCGATGGAGAGCAGTGTGCGGTAGTGCTGGCTCATGCTTATGGTGCTGTTACCAGAATTTGTTCTGCTCTTCATTATATTCATATCCTATTGCTGCAAGTTGACTGATTATCTGTTGCTTTCCCACGTTTAGGTCGTCGCATAAAGCGTCTAAAGAGGGGTAAGTGTCGCGCAAGTGCGTGTTGATGACGCTCAGCAGCATCATCGGATCTTTGGGTAATCCAAGCATAGTGTCTCTGATTAATTATTCGTTACCTGATAAAATTCGAACTGCAAAGTTACTCATTCTTTTACAAACAAATGGTGTTAATGGGTTTTGTTGTTGTCAAAAGGTTCGAGAAATTACCATTTTTTAAGGCGCATTGTTAAAAAAGCAAGTATTTTCTTGCGCCTGTCGCTTTTTTTACCGAACTTTGTGCCGACTATAGCCCTCTTGAATTCAGTTAGATATGGGCTTAGTAGTAATAAACAAAAACGAATATTAATGGTAAAACCATTCTCACTTATCGCTATCGTGGCGTTCGCCACAACGCTCACATCATGCTTTAAGGACGAAGCACCCAACAACGAGTGCGATATCGTTGAAGCACGCATCCAGGTAGAGAACCCCGACGAGGTGTTCTTTCAGCAGTTAAACGCCGAACTATTGGGCATCGAGTCGACAAAGACCGACCTTATCTTCCCCGACCTGCGCCCAAACAGTGATGTTACCGCACTGCCGGTCTACTTCAAGACAACCCCTGGAGCGACAGTTTCTCCCGAAAGTGGCTCGGCGCAGAACTTCGCTAACGGCCCCGTGACATACGTCGTAACGTCAGAAGACGGTCAGTACAGTCGTACATACCGCGTGTTTATCAAGGCTGAAGAGGCTAACCAAAACCCCGATCAGCCAGAAGATCAGCTTGCATACATACACTACAACTTCGAGAACTACTCGCTCGACCCTGCTACATCAAAGTTCTACATGTGGAGCGACTACGAGAATGGATACAACTGGGCGACCGGCAACCCTGGTTTTAGTATAGCCAGAGGTTCTGCAAAGCCCGACCAGTATCCGACAGCACCTCTCGCTGAGGGCTACGACGGAGCTGCCGTGAAGCTTGAGACGTGCGACACCGGACCGTTCGGTGTCATTGTGAACATGCGCATCGCTGCCGGCAACCTCTTCACCGGTGTGTTCGACTCGAAGTCGGCTACCAAGGAACCGCTTATGGCTACACACTTCGGCGACGGATCGTACAACCAAATCAACTACCGCCCCGTGACTCTCTCTGGCTACTACCAGTACACACCGGGTGCAACGTTCAAGGACAAGAACGCCAAGGTGGTAGAAGGACGCATCGACCGAGGCGACATCTACGCCGTAGTGTTCCGCAACGTCGACAGCGAAGGCAAAGCGTTCTATCTCACGGGCGACAACGTGCTCACCTCGCCGCAGATAGTAGCATTGGCACGAGTGCCCAACGTGGTGAAGACCGAGGGCGGATGGAAAAAGTTCGCAGTCGACTTCAACTATACTCGCGAGCTCGATGCAGCCATCCTTGCCAACAAGGGCTATAGCATGGCGGTCGTATTCACCTCAAGCATTGAGGGCGCAGCCTTCGAGGGCGCTGTGGGTAGCACACTGCTCATCGACAAGGTAAGCATTGCATACAAGAAGTAAGAAAACAAGCAAAATGAAGAAAATAATAATAGCTGCAGCCCTTGCGCTGCTCTTCGGCGCGCACAGTGCGTCAGCATTCGGAATATTCGACAATCTGAACTATCAAGCACGTCTCGGCTACAACATCGGTGGCACAATGCCGATGGGTATGCCAGCCTCTATACGTGGTCTCGATAGCTATAAGCCGAGGCCAAGCTTCACTCTCGCGCTCGATGCCTACAAGCCTCTCACCAAGAAGTGGGGTATGATGGCAGGCTTCCACTTCCAGACAAAGGCGATGGAGACCGACGCTCGCGTGAAGAGCTACTCAATGGAGATGCGTCAGGGCGGCGAGTCGCTCAGCGGACTCTTCACCGGCAATGTCGTTACGAAGACATCACAACTCGTCGTAACGCTGCCTCTGCAGGCTACGTTCAATGTGTCGGATGCCGTGCGCTTGAAGTTCGGACCTTACTTCTCTTACGCGCTCAACAACGACTTCTCGGGTTACGCCTACGATGGCTATCTGCGCGAGGGCGACCCAACCGGACAGAAGGTGGAACTCGGACACAACGAGGGTGAGCGTGGCGACTACGACTTCTCAAGCGATATGCGCCACTGGCACTTTGGCTTCGACTTCGGTGCCGACTGGTACTTCTCGCATCGCTTCGGTGCTTATGCCGACGTGCAGTGGGGTATGTCGGGAGTGTTCCGCAAGGAGTTCAAGACCATCGAGCAGACCATGTACCCCGTGTACGCTACGCTCGGTGTGATGTATAAGCTCAAGTAAGTTGGGGTGTTGAGATGTTGATGTTGTAATGTTGTGATGTTGATGTTGTGATGTTGATGTGTTGTAATGTTGACATTAGTTTACGGCTTAATGGCAAATCTCACCACCTCACCATCTCACCATCTCACCACCACACCATCTCACCACCATCATCATAACAACAAAAAAATAATTAAACCTTTTAAAATTACAAGCTTATGAAGAAAATCTTTACTCTTTTAGTCCTTTTGATGACTACACTTTGTGTGTCTGCACAGCAGTATTACAAAGGAAAATTCCACTCTAAGTTGAACGAATTTAGTGATTATGAAACAACCGTAGCCGTAACTCAGGGCGAGGGCGGCAAGTACACACTCGTGTTCGAGAGCGTAATCTTCGGCAACGACGACTTCGGAAAGTGTACATTCGCCGGAATCGAGAACTATAAGTGGGCAGGCGGCGGCAGCTTCACCTTCTCTAACGAAGGCGGCAACCTCGGCGCAGCTACAAAATACTATTTCGAGTTGTCTGACTATCTCGGCAAGTCAACTATCGACGACGAGAAGATCTACATCACATTCAAATACTTCCAGGTTAACACAACCAAGGAGTACAGAAACGTAGTGTTCGAAGGCACACGCACAAGCAGCGGCGGTGGCGGCACCGGTGGCGACGACAAACCGACAATCACCGCTACAGAGCAGTTCACAGCTGACGTTGCTTCTGAGTTCCAGGGCGGCAAGGGCATCGTTAAGTATCCTAAGGCTGTTGCAAAGGTATGCGAGTGGACTGACGGTGCGCAGAGCATCGAGATTGAGCACATCGACACCGAGAAGGGCGCTATGTCAGGCGTACTCCTGAAGGGTCTTGAGAAGAAGACAGTTGACGGCGAAGTGACATACACTGGCGTTGTAGAGCCAGAGATCAAAACTCTTCCTAACTTCTATCTCGGCTACGTAAACCTCAAGGCTAATGTTGAGGCACGTATTGACGAAGGTGGCGACCTCTATGCTACAATCGTGTTCACAGACGAGAGCGAGCCTTCGTTCAAGCTCACAGCATGGTTCAACTATCAGGAGCCGTTCGTTCCGGCAGATCCGTTCTCAGTAGGTGGTGGACTCGTTGGCTACACAGTCACATCTGATGGCGACTTCTCTAACAATGCGACAACTATACTCACATTCACTGAGACTGCAAAGAATGTTTATACCCTTTCGCTCACAAACGTAGCTATTCCTAACGGCGTAGACCTCGGCACTGTTTCGTTCGAAGGCGTTCAGCGCACTGGTGACGACAGCGAGGCAAGCTTCACAAGCAAGAAGGGTAAGGCTAAGACAACAGCTACACACCCGTCTTATAAAGAGCTCGACTACACTGATTTCGAAGCAATCGTAGGCTTTGACGCAGAGAAAAAGGTGACAAGCTGCACAGCTAAGTTCGTCATCGACAACTGGGACGAGTCGGTTGCTTACACATTCAACTACGACCCGACAGTATCTTCTGTAAATACAGTAGTAGCAGCTGACGGCACAGTTAAGCACATCTACACACTCACTGGTGCGAAGGTAACATCTCTGCAGCGCGGCGTGAACATCGTGCGCACAGCCGACGGCAGAACACTGAAGGTTTTGAAGAAGTAAATTGCTATTAATTAATAAATAAAAAAATGAAGAAGTTTTTTATGACACTCGCCGTTGCTGCGACAGCATTCATGGCGACAACAGCTAACGCTCAGACAAAAGAACAGTTCACCGACGATCTCGCAATCTCGCTCAATGGTGTTCCACAGGAACCTGTTAAAGGAACAACAGTTGAGCTTGAGCATCAAGCTGATGGTACATCTACATTTATGCTCAAGAACTTCACTTTCGGAGACTTTGAGGTGGGCGATGTAATAGTTGATGGTATCAAGGGCGTAAAGAATGGCGACGCCACAACTTACGACTTTGAAGGCACTGCAAAGCTGCCGAGCAACACAATGCTTGCGGAAGCTCTCGGACACCAAATTCCTCTTACACTCCACTCTGTAGTAGAAGGTGGTAAGCTCTATGCTGAGATTTCACTCTCTGTTCCAATGGGTGAAGAAACGCTTAAGGTTGACTGCGTATTTGGCAAGAAGTCGGAAACAGCTATCAACGGCGTAGTAGCAGGCAAGACCGCTCCGGTGGCTGTGTTCAACGCTACTGGTGCACGTCAGAACGGCTTGCAGAAGGGTCTGAACATCGTTCGCACCGCTGACGGCAAGACTGTTAAGGTGTTGAAGTAATATAGACACGATACAACAAACAACTATACGGGGTGTGTTAAAATGAGTTTTGATGATGTTAAAACTTGTTTTAATGCACCCCGTTTACAATAATATTGCTATATTTGAGCAATCTAAACTAAAGTTAATATGAAAAAAGTTCTTTCTATAGTATTCTTCCTGATGACCACGCTCTGCACATTTGGTCAGGTGTTTACCGACGATTTGCATGTTACAAGTGGAGGAGGCAGGACTACCGACTACACTCAGAAGGAAGTGGAGCTGAAGCGAGTGGGTGGCAGTAGATACAAGGTGACATTTAAGAAACTCGCACCAATGGCATACAAAACGTTTGGCGACTTTGTAATTGATAACGTTAGATCTACGGTTGATGCAGAAACTGGCGTTACTACCTTTGCCACTTCGGCCACCGAGGGCAAATGGGTAAACGTTACTTCTACAGCTGCCATCGGAGGCGTAACCGAGGGAAGCAAGTCTACACTCACTTCTTTTACGGCTACACTCTCTGCCGATAAGTCGAAGTTTGTAGCAGAACTCAACTTTATGACAATGGGCTCGGACGTGAGCGTGGTGTTCGGCAAGCAAATCGAAACTGCCATCAACACCCTAACCACTGCCGACGACAACACCTACGTCGAGATATACAACCTCGGCGGAGTACGCATACAGCACCTCCAGCGTGGCATCAACATCGTGCGCACAGCCAACGGCAAGGTAAAAAAGCTACTCGTGAAGTAAAAGCTAATAATACAATTTACTAACATTAATAACTAACAAAACAGATCTCTTATGAAGAAAATTTTATCTCTTATCGCATTGTTGGTGGTGACGTTTACAGCGTTCGCTCAGTCAACAAGCGAGAAAATTATTCCCGACGGCACTCAGCCTAACGGCGGTACCATCACACCTAAAGCAATCACAGTCGATTGGGCTACCCAGAAGATTGTAGCGAATGTAGATTTGACAAACTGTCTTACTGGCACCAACGAGCAGATCTTCGCTATCTATACCAACAGTGCGGATATCGCAAACTGGGATCAGGAGAGCGGAAGCACACTCCACTTCTTCTACAGACAGAACTTTACTGACTGGGGGGCTACAACTGCCGATGTTCACAAGTTCGCTGTTCAGTATCGCTATAAAGGCGATAACGGCGCTACCAACCGTTTCTACGAGGTGAAGGATATTTCTAACTGCACCATCGTAATGGACAAGAATGGCGTCACTATTGATGGCACACTCGTGTTCGAGGCTTCTCTTATGCCGCAGCTCTACAAGGAGGGTGCTAACCAACTCTACTTCGGCTCTTTGCGCGGCGAGCATCCGTACGCTACATACAAGTCTGTAGAGCTCGTAACAGAGGGCGGTACAACACCTGGTGAGACCGCTACATACGAGTTTACAAACAATGTAGAGACTGTTTACTGGAAAGAAATTGCTGAGGGCGATTACCTCGATTTCCACCAGTATGTTAAGGATGCAAAGCTTCAGCTCGTTAAGGAACTTGACGGCACATACACAGCTACTCTCAAGGACGTAGTAGTAGGCGAAGACCGTGTGTCTCTTGGCAATATCGTTATTGCAGGTCTTAAGGCAACAGAGAATGCGGGCACACTTCAGATTGATGTTCCTGAAAGCACCATTAAAATCAGCGCTCCTGACTCACCGTACGATGGCAAGTCTATGATTATTAAGGGTGGTATGATTGACGCAACACCTGCTGCTGATGCAGACAGTAAGGGTTCCGCATCTGTTAAGCTCACTATCCTTGTCGGCAACGGCGACATGATCAGCTACGAGTTCAGTGATGATGTTTACGTTCCGAACATTTACAACTTCACAAGCAACGCTTATGTAAAGGCTGGTGATGAGGTTACTAACTTCGAGAACGCTCAGGCAGTGCTCACAGAGTACATGGAAGACGTTTATATGGTTAAGTTCAAGAAACTCACTTTAGGCACTAAGACCGAAGACTTCACAATCGAAAACCTCAAGCTAAAGGCTGTAGCTGATGAGGAAGGAAAGATTGTATTCGAAACACCTGATACATACGGCTTCTGGAACGACGCTGACGAGACAGAACTCAACTTCACCGACTTCTCTGCTTCTGTAAAGGTAGGCGAGAACGGCTTTGAGGGCTTCGTTTGCAAGTTCACAACAGAGAACGGTCAGTTCGTTTACGGCGAGAAGGCAGAGACACCTGATCCAGATCAGCCAGATGAGAAATATCCTGTTAGCTTCGACAAGACAGCTCTCAATACAAGTGCTCATGGACGTATGCTTAACAGCTTCTCTCTCCAGCAGGCAGGCAAGGAAACGCAGACAAAGAGCGTTAAGACTTCAAAGGCTGCTTACGAGGATCATACAGCAGACGAACCGTTCACAGTTGAGGCTGGCAGCGAACTGACAGCTTCGTTCGATTACACAGGCGAATGGATGCATAGCTTCGTTTACATCGACTTCGACAACGATGGCGACTTCTCTTATAAGGAGGGACAGTGGGATCAGACTGGCACCGATTTGGTAGCATTCAGCTTCTACTCTCTCGACTCTAACCCAAAGAACGATGCATCTGGTTACAACTCAGTAGGTGATGAACTTACAGGAGATGCTCGCAATACTTATGTTGCACCTTCGTTCAAGGCTCCTGCTAAGGCTGGCGAATATCGTATCCGCTTCAAGTTCGATTGGAACTGCATCCTCCCTGGTGGTTCAAGCAGTATCCTCTCTGACGGTGGTGGCGTTTGGGATGCAACTCTTAAGGTTGTAGAGCCGGTTGTTGACGGCATCAGCACAATCAACGCTGAGGCTGCTAACGGTGAGGCACAGCTCTTCACTATTGACGGCGTTAAGCTTTCTAAGCTCCAGAAGGGTCTGAACATCGTTCGTACCGCTGATGGCAAGGTTAAGAAGGTACTCGTTAAGTAATCTTTCAGTGCACCCACTGAAAACACTCATAAGAGGGCATGGCATTCCGCCATGCCCTCTTTTCGTTGCTCCCCCTCCCACTGACGCATCGTAGGAGGGTATGGCATCCTGCCATACCCACGCCACCCTCTTAGGGGGTGCAGCGGTCTCCGCTGCACCAACCAAGCAAACGCTGCACCAACATTACAATCCTCCCACGGAATTCACCGAATTCACAGAATCTTCTGGCGGAGAAGATCCTCCCACGGATTTCGCAGATGCTCACAGATTTTTCTTCTCTGCCAATAACTTCTTCGTTCTTCGTTCTGTGTGAAGATTGTTTAGTGGCAGCGTGGGTATGGCAGGATGCCATACCCTCCTATGGTTAGCATTGTTTTGCGATGAAGTGGAATTCATGTCGTGCCAATACTCAATTTTCTTCTTCGTTACTAACAGCGTATGATGTGAGTGAATAGGCTGTGGTGACTCCCGAGAACTGGATAGGATGGGTTGTGTATGGTGCTACAAAGCTATAAATAAAATCGAGTAGATGAAAATATCTACCATATCTTCCAGCCAGCGCATAACCTCCTGCGTATCAGTGAAGTAATGGCTGGAAGATACCTGACCAATAGGGGTTATCTTCCAGCCTATCTCCCAGCGCATCTTCCAGCTCATTTTCCATCCGTCTCTCTGCTAATATGTAGGGTAGGGGTTCGTTCGTTTCTTGATTGTTTGTTCGTTTCTTGATTGCTTGTTCGTTTACGGTGTTTTATCGTAGCGTGGCAATCTTGTTGTTGTAGCGTGGCAATCTTGTTGTTGTAGCGTGGCAATGCAATCTGTGGGAGTTTTTGTAGGAGGGTATGGCATCCTGCCATACCCACGCCACCCGCTGGAACTCCTAATCTGTGCTCATCCGTGTGCATCTGTGGGAGGCTCTTCTCCGCCAGAAACTTCTGCCAGTTTTGTGGCTTCCGTGGGAGGATAGGCAAGAGGGCTGCGTGGGTATGGCAGGATGCCATACCCTCCTACGATGTGTCTGTGGGAGGCTCTTCTCCGCCAGAAACTTCTGCGCGTTCTGTGGCTTCTGTGGGAGGATAAGCAAGAGGGCCGCGTGGGTATGGCAGGGATGCCATACCCTCCTACGATGTGTCTGTGGGATACTCTTCTCCGCCAGAAACTACTGCGAGTTCTGTGGCTTCTGTGGGAGGATAAGCAAGAGGGCCGCGTGGGTATGGCAGGGATGCCATACCCTCCTAAATACCAACAAAAACTATAAATAATTTGCGTCGTACGAATATTATTTTTAATTTTGCAGGTTGGTGAGTTATATGACTTATAATCAATAAGTTTAAAACAAACCGTGTGCATATATTGTGTGTTCTATACATATTGAAAGCAATACAATTAAATAACTAACATTTAACAACTAACAGAAAGGATTTATTATGAAGAAAATTTTATCTCTTATCGCATTATTGGTGGTGACAGCGACAGCGTTTGCTGAGACCACAAGCGAGAAAATTGTAGAGGATAACTATGCCCTTGCAGGTAAAGTCCTCTCTCCAAAGGCTGTTACAGTGAACTGGGATACCCAAAAACTTGTAGCAGTTTTGGATATGACCACTTGCAGTGACACAGAGAACGAGCGTGTTTTCTCTGTTTCTAACAACAAAACAGACGTTGCAAACTGGGAACAGACCAACGGTGGAAGCACAGTGCACCTCTTCTATACAAAGGACGCAAAGGTATGGAATGGAACGGCTATGGAGAGCTATTATCAGAAGTTCGCTGTTCAGTATCGCTACCAGGGCGATGCAGGTGCAACAAGTTACTATAAGGAGGTTACTGATCCTTCTACCGTAACTATAGTTATGGACAAGACGGGTATCAGCATCAATGGTGACCTTGTGTTCCCTGCTGCTGAAATGTCAAACCTCTACGGCGAGGGTGATAATCAACTCTACTTCGGTGCAGGTTGCGGCACCCCAGGTTTCGCTACCTACAAGTCTGTAGAGCTCGTAACGGAGAAGGCAGAGCCATTCTCACCAGTTGCTCTCTCTACAACTGACGTTGCTAACGCTGTTTACAATGGCACAACAACCAACTACGACGCAAAGACTGTTGAATTCGTGCAGTACGAGGAAGGCAAGTATAAGCTCGTGTGGAAGACTCTTGAGGCTGGCTCAACCATCTTAGGCGACTATACCATTGATAACATCACCGTTGCTGAGGACGCAGAGACACACGTGCTCACACTCACCACTATTGATACCGAGGGTACATGGTCTAACGTGAACCCTGCTTATGGTATGATGCTTGGACTTGCTGAAGGCTCTAAGACCGCATTCACAGGTTTCGAGAGCACATGCAAGCTCAACGAGACTAAGGATGCTATTGAGAAACTCAAACTCAAGTTTAACATCAGCATCTTGGGTTATGAGGCTAACTTAGTATTCGGCGAGAAAGCTCCAGAATCAGAAACCGGCATCAACGCTACAACCGTAGCTGAAGGCGCAGCAACACTCTTCACTGTTGACGGCGTTAAGCTTTCTAAGCTCCAGAAGGGTCTGAACATCGTTCGCTCTGCTGACGGCAAGGTGAAGAAAGTGCTCGTTAAGTAATCTTTCAGGGGGTGCACTTGTCTCAAGTGCACCAACCAAGCAAAAGTATAAGAGGGCATGGCGAAAAGCCATGCCCTCTTTGTATGTATATATACCCTCCTAAATACCAACAAAAAACTACAGATAATGTTTGCGTTGCATATATTTTATTCATAACTTTGCATTGTCAAGACAACAAAAAGCATCGATTGTGAGCTTTTTAGTCATACGCAGCAGCGATTTATACAATTACATTTACAAACATATATAGGATTTCTAAGCAAGGACTATGACCGGTTGCAACTTGTTATACTTCTTATATGGAGCGAGCATTATGTTCCATCTGATGATGGCGTTGTTGTTCAGTTACAAGCGTCGCACTTCGCTGAACATCTATGTCAGCACGCTTATGCTCGTCACCGTAGCACTATACGTTAAGAACCTTGCACTTATAGGAGACGGTTATTATGACAGTGCGCTCGAATCATTGTACTCTTCGAGCATAGACCTGTTCACCATGCCGCTCTATGCCATCGTTCTTATCGAAGCATGTCGCCCTGGATGGCTCAACTGGTGGCGTGCGTCGTTGTTGTATATCCCGTTCTTAGCGTTTATGACCGTGTCGTTAGTTTACCCCGAGCCGTTAGTGTTCGACGTGATACACATCTCATCGTTTGTTTATGGCGTTTTGCTCTTGAGTTGGTCGCTGCACGAAGTGCCCCGCTTCGAGCGTGCGCTGATGGAGGAGTTCTCCTACGAGAAATACATCAACTTCAACTGGTTGCGCGGTATTATCGTGTCGTTCTTCTGCATCCTTCTGCTGTGGATATACGACAGCGTGCACCCCAGTTGTGAGAATGATGCCATCTACCTTATTGGTTCGCTCGTGGTGTGGGCGGTGGCTTGTTTCTTCTTCTATCGTCAGGCTCGCGTGATAAGCATTGTTAAGGCATACGAGTCTGCCGACTCCCAATCGGTAGTGGCACCTTCAGAGGCAGAGGATGAGGCTTTGGCATCCGTTGCTACCTCGCTGAAGACCGACATCGATACTGACACAGAATTGTCGGACGCTCCCACTGACGAGCAGAGCGTACAGCAGGAAGCAGCCTTCGCTGAGCGTATGCACCTGCTCTTCGAGCGCGACCATGTGTACCTCAATCCGCGTTTGCGACTCACGGAGTTGGCTGCTCTTCTTGGCACCAATCGCACATACCTATCGCAATACATCAACCAGTGTTGTGACACCACGTTCTACGACTTTGTCAACGATTACCGCATACATCATGCTAAGCTGCTTCTTCACTCCACTGACGACACTCTCGACACCATCGCCATGAAGTCGGGCTTCAATTCTTTGTCCACTTTCCGCCGTGCATTCCAGCAGCGTGAGGGCAAGAGTCCGATAGAGTTTCGTGCGTCAAATGGTAAAAATAGCGTGTCAAACGATTAAAAAGTCGTTGAAATCGACGATTTTTACACAATGACACATATCTTTTACTGATTGCAATCGCAAGTTTATCGAAAGTTTGTACTTTTGCAGTGTAATGTTGTGATAACATTTAGTTATTAATACAAATTAGTATTAGTAAAGCCAGTAATGTAAATGAATGAATAAATAAGAAGCAGTTTGTAATTGTTTGATAAATCAAGAAAAGAGTTTAAAAACCGCCGAGCAGTGATGCTGGGCGGTTTTTTATTTGTTGCTTGCTTAAGTTACATATATTAGCTACCGCTCCTACTTCTGTTTCTCGTAATAATCTATAGCTGCCTTTATGTTTTTTTGTACAGCCTTGGTGCTGAATGTAGCTCCGGTGCATCCGTCTATATCGGTGCGTTGGGTTAGCTTCTTTGCCTTTGAGATTTTGAGGTTATTGTATAGCGGCAGCAGAAACTGCTTTACACGGGCAAAGTAGGGTACAGTTTCTTCGTTTTTCAGTGCTACCACTTTCTGCACCTTGCCGTTCTTGAAGTGTACTTCTACGGGCGTGGACTTACGATATCCGCGTGCGTTGCATATAGTGGTGGTGCGCACGATAGTGGTGCCATCGGTATGGCGTGTTATTACGTTGTCAGAGTGGATGTTTGAGGCTGCGAGGAGCAGCAATAATGTAGCCGCTCCTCGTTTTATACACTTATGTGTTGAAAGCATAATGTTTGTCATTTTTTATGAATTCAATTATTTCATTGTTACCTGAATGCGATTGCCCGGGGCTGTGAGCTGTCGGCAGAATTGGCGTATGTCATCGGTGGTGAGACTGTCTACCTTCTGCAGATAGTTGCGGTTGAAGTCGATACCTTCTCGCAGCTGGTGGTAGCGCACGTATTCCCACCATCCGTTGGTGAGCACGGCACGTTGATAGTTCTTGCGCTCAAACTCCTTCACCTTCTGCAGTTGCTCGATGGTGGGACCTTCGGTGGCCATGCGCTGCAGATTGAGGTCGATGAGTGGCAACAGTTCGTCGTATTTGTCGGGGTCGCAACGAAAACTTACGGTCATGGAACATCCGTCTGTAGGATATTTCCAGAACTGGCCCTCTACGCTCACTCCGTATGTGCCGCCACGTTCCTCGCGCACCTTTTCGGTGTACACACCGCGCATTATCTGCGACAATACATCGAGCTTGAGGTCGGTGTCGGCGGTATAGGCTATTGGGGCTGAGTATACGATGTTGGTCTGTGCCGAGGGTGTTATCATCTGTTTGTGGAACACCTTTGTCACCTGTCCCTTCTGTATGTTGAGTGTGTATTCTCCTGGCTTGCAGTCGTTGTTGCTATTACGCTTTCCTGGCAGGCTTGCCACGTATTGGCAGAGTAAATCGTCGAAATCGTCCTGACGTATGTCGCCCGTAACGATGAGGTGCATTCCTGCAAGATTACTGAAACGCTCATTGTAAATCTGGTAGATGCGGTCGAAGTTTACCTCGTTCATACGTTCCGCCGTGAGCGGTTGAGTGCGCTTGCGTTCACCGTATACGGCTACGCGCAGCGAGTCGTTATAGGTGACATTAGGGCTTGCGTTACGATTTCGCAGCATTGACTGCTGTTTGGTTATCATATTCTGAAATATCGCCTTGTCCTTGCGTGGATTGGTGAGATAGAGATACATTATCTGTAACCATGTCTTAAGGTCGGAGGCTACACACACTCCCTTTACGCCCTCTTCCTCGGCATCGATGTATGGAACTACACGCAGTGCCTTGCCACGGCGCTTCTTCTCGAGAGTGAGAAAATCGAAGTCAGCTGCTCCGCTCTCTTTAACTACGCTGTTAAGGAATTGTAGTGTAGGGGCATCTGTGTCGGGATATAACGAGCGGCCGCCAAGACGGAACATGTTGATGGTGAGGCGGTTGGGTTCGATGTCTGACTGTCTGGCACTTACCTTTATGCCGTTCGAAAGGACGTATTCGGTGTAACCATTGTCGGTTGCTCGCTTTGAGAGTATCTTACCCTTTTTGGGCAGCTTCTTCATGAATACGGGGTCTACCTGCTGCGCTGTGTTGTCGTTGGTGTATTCACGCTGTTGTGCGCTTTCTATCCATGTCTTGAGCTGGTCGGATGTGGGCATGGTGTATGGCTTGCCGTCGTACTTGGTGGGTCCGAAGACGATGCACACTTGATTTTTGTTGTCCACTATCTCCGCCATCGTTTTGTTGATGTCGTCGAGTGTAACGGTAGCTGAGAATTCTGCCTCCAGTGCAGCCTCGTATTCGATGTTCATGCAAGGCTCGTTGTTGCAGAAGTTGGACACAATATTCTTTGCATATTCGGCATTGCGTGTCTTGTTTTTGTTGTCCAAACGGTGTTCGATGTTTACGGTGTGCTGCACCTTGGCATGCTCAAGCTCGGCGGCGGTAAAGCCGTAGCGTCTTGCCTTCTCCACTATCTCGATGGCAGCATCTATGCCAACCTGCGGATTGTTGGGCATGAGTCCGAGGTTGAGGGCGAAAGCATCCTTTTCAGTGGTGACGTAGAAGTTGCCTACGCGACAGTTTGCCGACATCACTCGGGGTTGTGCCTCGTGTGACAGCTTTGCCAGACGCTGGCGCAGTATGAACATGGCGAGTCGTGACTTGTAGCTGCTGAGGAATGCCTCGCGTGTGGCTCTCGACTGGCGTTGCTCGGCATCGTGCTTCATGTAGAGTGAGAAATTGAGTGTTGGCTGCTCGTTGTCTGCCTGTGTGTAAACAATCATCTCTTTGTTGTCGGGTACTGTATAGTATGTGCGCTGCGGAGCACCAATGGGCATGGGATTTTCACTGAAGAGCTTTCGTATCTTGGCTTCTATCTGGTCTACGTCGATGTCGCCCACTACGATGATGCCCTGCAGGTCGGGACGATACCACTTTTGGTAATAGTCGCGCAGTGTGTCGTAGTGGAATGTGTCCACCACTTCGATGTGTCCTATTGGTAGGCAGTCGGCATATTTCGACCCAGCGTATATCACGGGCATAGCATTCTCCATCATACGCTGCGCTGCCATGCGCGAACGTCGTGTGCGCCACTCTTCTCGTATCACGCCACGTTCTTGGTCAATCTCGTTGTCTTTAAGCAGTAGTGAGCCTGCCCAGTCGTGCAGTATGGTGAGACAGGTGTCGGTTACGCCAGCCTTGCTCACAGGAGCATTGGATATGTTGTACACGGTCTGATCGATGGATGTGTAGGCATTAAGGTCGGCCCCGAACTTGATGCCGTTGCGTTCGCACCAGTTGCGTACAGAGTGTTTGCCTCCATTGCCGTCAGGAAAGTTGCGTGTGCCGTTGAACGCCATGTGCTCAAGGAAGTGAGCCAGTCCGCGCTGTTCGGGTTGCTCGAGTATAGAGCCTACACGCTGTGCAATGTAGAAGTCTGCTTGCCCCGGAGTTTGGTCGTTGTGGCGTATGTAGTAGGTAAGCCCGTTGGCGAGCTTACCTTTGCGTATACAACTGTCGAGAGGCAACGTCTGCGCCGACACTGCCATACTGCAGCCCAGGCACATCAGAAGAGAGAAGATTCGTCTTTGTTTCATATAAAGAGATTAAGTGTTAAAGTTGGGAACTGATATTTATGTCTCAACTGTTATTTATTACTCGGCAATCTCAATGCCGCTGATAGTGTACTTCTTGTTGTTCTTGACGATAACAATCTGTCCGTTTCTCAAGAATACGCCGTTGGCAGTTTTGGCGGTGTTGACATTCGTGTTGTCGATGCCTGTTTCTGTGGCAGGGTCGAGAGGCAGCGCCTTAAGACCGGCACCAATAACGTTGCCTTCGCCAAGAGCGATGTTGATGTTGCCGCGAAGGTTGCCAATAAACTCGGTAGTGCCAGTTGATGTAACCTCGCCATTGTTGGTGCATGATACTACAGACACCACTCCCTCTTTACGTGCAGAGTTGGCTACGATGCCGGCAACGTACATGTCTTGTCCGCTAACCGAGCCATCGTTGCGACAACTCTTTATAACAGTGGCAGCCTCGTCGCCCTTCATCACGTTGCCAACGATGCCACCGACATTCTTTACGCCGCTTATCGCGCCTCTGTTGTAACAGCCTTCGATGTCTACTGCAAAGCTGGCGCAGCTTACGATGCCTGCTGTGTACAGCTTCGACTTGGCTGTACCCTGGGTGTCGTCTACATTGCCGTTGTTGTTACAATTCTTTATGGCACCCGAGTAAGAGCCGGCAATACCAGCCGATCCTACGCCATTGGTTGTAGACTGCTTGCCGCTGTTGAGGCAGTCTTCTATAAGATAGTTGTAAGTGGTGATGCTCTTGCCCGACTGCGAACCACCGCAGATGCCCGATGCATAGGTCATGGCTTTGACGTTACCGTAGTTTTCACAGTCTTTTATTGTGCCACAACCGTTGACCATAAATCCGCATATACCGCCAGCGGCAAAGTTGGTAGCAGTGATGTCGGCATTGTTGACACATCCCTGTATAGTGCCCATGTTGATCGAGGCAATAGTGCCAACGTAGTTGTAGCTTGTGATGTGGTTGTTCTCGTCGAAGACGATGTTTCTAACGACACCGTTCTTGTCGATACAACCAAACAGGGCGTTGTACTTGCCGGCGGCATTGTTGCCGCTCTCGGTGTGGTAGATGCCGCTGATGGTATGGTTGTAGCCGTCGAAAGTGCCGTCGAAGCCATATACTATCTCGGCAATTTTGGCGTTGCCGTCCTTGCCTATTGCGGGCAGCTGAACGGGGTTTTCTGCCGAACCGCCGAAGTCGATGTCGTTAGTCATCATGAAGTACTCGCCAGTTCCTTTGTGGTTGGCGTTGCAATTCTTAGCCATTGCTTCGAAATCGGCTGCTGTGCTGATGAGGTAAGGGTCGCCTTGTGTACCCGAACCTTTAAGTCCCCAGCTGTTAGATACTGTAGAGCCATCGCTCTGTGCCATAACTGTCATCGTTGCTATGCAAGCGAAGATGAGTGTAAAGATTTTTTTCATATTATGTTTTTTAAAAGTTGTGTTTAAAATGTTGCTGCTGCTGTGATGATAAGCGTATTGCGTGTTTGTCCTTTAGTGTTGCTATTGGTGGCTTGGCGGAGGTTGTACCTCAGGGAAATAGCAGGTCGTATGGACGTGCCTTTTAAGGGCATCTCGTAGGTAATGGCAGCGTGGGCTGCCCATTGTCTGTAGCTGCCCATTGCGGCAGAGCCTCCTGCCTCTGCCGACCATAAATATCCTCTTCGTGTGAGCACACTGCGTCGTGCACTGACAAACGGGGTTATGATGTGGTGTGAGGCGGTGTATATATCGGGATATACGTAGGCAGTCTGTTGGCGAATCCAGTACTTGGCACCTCCCGTTATGTGCCATAGGTATATATTGCCAGATGGTTCCCAGTAGGTGTTGAGGGCAGCTGTACCGTATGTCTGTACCTTGTCAGCCATCTTTGTTGGTTCGAAGTATTCGTAGTATATGGCTGATGTGCCGTTGGTGGCTATGGTGCGGCGATAGTTCTCGCGTTCAGACGTAAGCCGCTCGGTGGCCATTCTCAAGTCAACCCATACAAGACGCTCAGCCCTTTGTGTTATGTCGTAGCGCAGATGCAATGCGAAGTTATCGCCATGGTGCTGCTCGTGTGATGCACTGTATTGCGACTTGCGTCCATAGTAGCCATTACGATGACTGTATACGATGTCGGCAAAGAGGCGGTTGTATTTGCCTTGAACCGTCACACCAATGTCTTCAGACAGTAGTGGTAAACGGTTTTTGCTATCGGTGAATCCTTCGGTGCCGAATGCTTCGCGTTCGCCATGATGGTTGGCATAGTCGATGAGTGTGTAGTATATTTGGTCAGTTGTACCATAGGTCTTGAACTGCATCGCCTCAGTGCGGCGGCTGTACACCATTCCTATGCCAATGCCACTGTTGTGTGGTAACGAAAACTGTGCGTCAAGACCAGCGTTTATATCCATCAGCGTGTTACTGTGGCGTAGGTCGCGCTGCTTGGCATATGTGCCAGCCGTATAGTTGAGTTGTGCGCCAATGGCAAGACATCGCCATGCCTTCCACCCGATGGCTCCGTTGATGCTGAATGTCTCCATGCTCTTGTCGCCAGCATTGTTATCCGCCTCGACAAGGTCGAACGGCATTAACTTCATTGTAGGCATAAGCATACTGCCTGCTGCTTCTGAGATATTGTGTCGGCTGTACGTGGCTCTGCCGTAAGCCACAATGTCAGACGAGAGCCTGTAGTATGACTGCACATCGGCATCATAAGCTTCCTGCCGCTTTCCTTCTGACATGGTGTGCAGCTTACCTCCGTCGTGACGATAAGATAGGGTGGCGTGGGCTATGGTGCTGTCTGCATAGGTGGTCAGTGCGGCGGCATTGCTTGTTGTGAGCCATGGGTTGCGCTGTTGGGTTAGCTGGAAGTCGCGTTGTGCCATGGCTGGTAGGCACAGCAGATTAGCGTAGAGAACAATTGTCAGCTTCATAGAAATCATTCGTTGAATTATTGGTGTCTTGATATATGGCATGTCCGTCTACAGTCTTCTCCACCTTTCTTATTAGAGAGTGGCCGTAACCTCCGGTCAGAGTTGCATAGCCGTTGTCGAGGTCTGGCGTGAGGCGTTTCTTGCATTTGGCAAGAGCCGTGGCGTTGTACACTTCCATGGCATCAATCACCCACCTGCGTGGAATTTTCAGGCAGGCATACACTATGTTGCCTTCATTGCCCGTTGGGTATATTATGTTGTCTGGGTTCTCGCCGAATTGCTTTGGCGTAATATCTTCTGTGCGGAACAGTATCACGGCTGGCGAAGTCTGGCTCATAGGCCAAGCATTACTTTTGCCGTATTTCACAGCCTTCAGATAGTGGTTTGTGGCGATAACATCGGCAGGCGAGGGATAATACCGAGTGTTGTTGTACTTGCCTCCGTCGCTGCTTGTTGCCTCCATGTCGTACATACAATAGTAGGCAGTGTTTGCATAGTTGATGGAGTTGCTGTAGGTTGGAGTGTTGTCAATGGCGCCATGCACGTTTACTACGAGTTCTGAGTAGGGTGCTATTGTATTGCCCTTCTGGAAATACCAGATGCCGTTGAGTGCTGGAATCCAGTCTTTGTCGGCATAATCGAGTTTACCACCGTTGAGAAACGAGTGGGTGTTGGCTTCTGCATTGTATGGCTCGATAATGCCGAAACCTACGTTGTCGAGCGACACCGTCTCTGATGAGTTGTTGTACAGGATTATACATTTGTCTATGGCGAACTTTCCCGAACCATCGTCCTTCTGACAGCCTCCATTATACAGTTCCTTTATGAGGATAGGGTTGGCAGTCTGCATAGTTGTGATGCTTACGGGCAGCTCTATTGTAGTGTTGTTGCTGCCTATTGCTACGTCAGACAATGCTCCGTTGTATACATGACGGAAATATTCGTCGTCGCTCACCTTCGATGCGCTGACACTGTATATTCCGGTGGGTAGCGTGAAGCGAGCTATACCGTTGGCATCGGTAGCTGCTTCGAAGGTGCTACCTATGCTGTTTGTCATCTTTACGGCAACACCGTCTACGTTATGATTCAGTCTCACCTCGACATTGTAGGTGTTAATTTGTTCGTCGTAGCTGCACGATGCCACCAGCATGGTCAGCATCGTAAGCAGTATGAAGAATGAGTGTTTTATTATATTATTCATATCTCCTTGTTTTACTTGTTTCTTGTCAACTCGTCTATTGTCTATAGTTTCACTCTGACGGATGCTCCATAGTAGAATTTTGGTATGTATCCGCTATCAAACAGCGATGTCTTCAGTCCCGTTTGCTTATTTCGGACGGATGCCAGATTGTTGAAGAAGTTGTTGGCGTAGAACGATAGGCTCACCCATCTGCCTATCTCCTTCGTCACGGAGAAGTTGGCTGAGTAATATGCCGATATATTCTGCGGATTGAAGTAGTAGGCGGTGTTGCTTCTTACTATTAGATCGCACAATTGGCGGTAGAGTGTGGGGTTGTTGTCTTTGGCAGCCAGAAGAGCCTCAGCGTATGGAATGCGCTCCGAAGGGTTATCCCATGTTGAGTAATATTTAGGATACACAGCCACATAATGGTCTGTCTGCCCCACGTATTTAGTTCCAGTCACGTCGCCAGCCTCATTTAATGCTATCGTTGTGCGATTGCTTGACAGGTTGCGTCGGTAGTTGAGCATGGTTGCTTCAAGTCGCATTGTCATGATGAGTCTCAGTCGTGGTATGCGTGCCGTCAGCGTGGTGTTGAGGCTGCATCCCTTGTTCATCATGCCGTTGCTCACCGTAGGGGTGCTTGTCGTTGAGGTTGATGCGACGTTGCTGCCTACGTAATAGCCTATAAGCGGTTGTGTGCCCGAACCTTCGGCTTGGTCGCCGATGCCATTGGGACATCCGGCTATGAGTGTATTGTCTGTGCCACGATAGTGATAGTACTTGCCGTCGATGCGCAGCGACAGTCCCAGAGTATGGTGGTTGTTGATGATAGGCATCTCTGCCACCCATTCCAGTCCGTAGCGTGTCACGGGAGAACCATTCACATACTGACGGTTGGCAGTGTATGTGCGGCGGATAGAGTAGGGTAAGTTTACGGTATTTCCGTTGGTTGCAGATGTTACGCTTATCACACCAGTCGATGGATTGACACTATATATGCGGTCGGCAGCGGCAATGCTACATCCTTCAAGAGCCGACTGCGATGTCTGGTTGTAGGCAAATGGAGAGTATACATTCAGTGTCTGATACGGATTGTACGTGCGGTTCCAATATGCCGACAGGCTCAGTCGTGCCTTACCGACCTTTGCTTCCAATCCTGCCTCCATTTGATTGGAGTGCTGCCATTTCAGATTGCTGTTATATATAGCACGCTGCACATTGGTGTAGTAGGCATAGTATGCTTTGCCGTCGGCAGTAGAACCAGGGGTGAACACGAGTCGGTCAGTATAGGTGTCGGCAGGATAAAGCACTTGAAACGATGGCAGTTTGACGCTTTTGCCATAGCCGGCATGTAGTGTGAGCGAGACGTTCTTACCTTTTATTATATTATAGCGAGCATTGAATCGCGGTGAGAGGCTGGCTGCTGTGCCATATTCTGAACCGCTGATTATGGTGATATCGTTGCGCAGTCCGCCTACAAGCATCAGTCTGCCCATGGTTAGCCGTTCCTCTATAAACATTGCCAGGCTATGCATTGTTGGCAGGAGACTATAGTCGTATGGTCGCCATGTGGGAGCCAAACGCATGTCGTCGTAATATGTGCCGTGACCATTGTTGCGTGTAGAGTTCAGTTCGGTGCCTACAGTAAGTTTGTTCACCGCGCTGAGTATGCGTCGTGTCCACTCACCCTTTAGTTTGAGTTGTAGACTCTGTAGCTTCTGGTCGTTGAACGAACGCACATACCAGTATCCCGTCGGACTAAGTATGATGCTGCCCGTGCCCATGCCATCGGCATAGTCTTGGGCTATAGCATAGCCGTTGGTAGTGGTGTGCAGACTGGCTTGTGTGGATGACGACGATGTGTTGGTGTTGTTGTCCGAGCGTCGATCGGCTGTAGAGAAGGCTGCCTGCAATGTTATGTTGAACACTCCAGAACTCCTGCTGTTGTAGAGCCAGTCAAGCATCATATTAGCACGTAGCTGATTGTCGCGTTGACGCTGATAGGTATCGCGAAAGGCATCGGGGTCTGCCTCCGAATTATATCCGCCAATGTTGCCCGTAAGTCCAGCTGTCAGATTGAGGCTTGAACCCTTCATGCGGAATACCTTATTGTAAGTAGTCGATAGTATGTTGCGGCTATAAGCGGTATGTGGCGATGTAATGTCGGTGAACGATTGTGCATGTTCTATAGAGAAATTAAGCGTTCCGGCATTGTGTGCCAATGCGAAGCCCTTGGTTAGTGCTACCTGTCGGGTGTACGGATTCATGGAAGCCTCCACAATCCATGGCGTGTGTCCGCGACGGGTATTCACCTTCACCATGCCGTTGCTTATGTCGCCATATTCAACGCCCGGTATTCCAGCTATTACCTCAATGCTCTCAATGTTGGAAGTTGAAATGTTGCGTGTTGAAGCCGACTGCGTCTCGCTCATACTTGCATTGTTGTTCAGTCGCATTCCATCTATCTCTATGGCAGTGCCGAATGCTGCATTGCCTTTCTCACCTGTTGTGGAGCGTAGTGCCAGGCGTGAATCGTCTGTCAGAGTGGAGTTGACGGTCTGGCCGCCGGGCAGCAGAGCCATAATATCGTTAAGCGACAGAGCCTGAGAGTGGTCGAGCGTGGTACGGTCGATAGAATATGTCGTGGTACCCATGGTCGACCTCTTGCGTGCTGTTACCTCCACGCCCGGAATGCTAAGGTTAGCCTCCTTCAGTCGGATATTCTTTAGGTCGGTGTTGTGGTGGATGTTAAATTGTACGGTGCGAGTGACATACCCCAAAGTGCTCACCTCAATTGAGACAGTTCCTTGTGGCACATTCTCGATTATAAACATGCCGTTGGCATCGGTTGCTGCCCACAATTCAAGATTCGACACTTTGACAATGGCATATTGTATGGGCTGCATAGTGCGATTGTCGAGCACATGTCCCGACACCTTAAAACGTATGTTGTCGGCTATTGCTGCTGCCGATATTATCAAAAATAATAGTAATGTTATTGCCTTCCTCATTTCTTGACAATTTGTCAATTATACAAAATAAGTTGTTGATTGAGAAATGCAAAGTTATTGTGATTTGGTATATTGTGCAATACCAAAATGTAGGTAAATTGAAGCATTAAGGTGTAATGCTTCAATTTGTCAAAAGTTGAAAATGGAGAGTTATGATATGTATGTCTACAACAGATTAGATAGTTGCTAATAAAATGACAATACCAATCATAACTCTCAACTCTAAATTCTCAACTCGCAGCTAAAACAAGTCTTTCGAGTGCTTCCTTCAGCACGCTGCGAGGTGTAGCCACATTCATGCGCATGAATCCCCTGCCTTCCTTTCCGAACATCTCGCCGTCGTTGAGGGCGAGTCGTGCGCGGTTGACGAAGAGGTCAATGAGCGCATCGTGGTCGAGGTGCAGTCCGCGACAGTCGAGCCATACGAGGAACGATGCCTGCGGTCGCACCGCCTTAATCTGCGGCAGGTGCTTTCTGAGGAAGTCCTCCACGAACAGGATGTTCTGCTCCACGTATGCCAGCATCTGCTGCCTCCATTCCTCGCCCTCGTTGAATGCAGCCATCGTAGCGATTGGTGCGAAAAGATGCGGCTCGTCCAGCTCGTTCGCCGCCATCCAGTCGAACAGCGGTTGGCGCAGCTTCTCGTTCGGCACAATGCACCACGAGCTGACGATGCCCGCTATGTTGAACGTCTTCGACGGAGCACCGAACGTGATGCTACACTCGGCTGCAGCGTCAGATACCGATGCGAACGGCACGTGTTTGTTGCCGAAGATAGCCATGTCGGAGTGAATCTCGTCGCTGATGACGATGATGTTGCGCTCGGAACAGAAGTCAGCCAGACGGCGCAGCGTCTCCGTGTCCCACGTGATGCCTGCCGGGTTATGCGGATTGGAGAGGATTAGCAGGCGACACTTCTCGTCCGCCACCTCTGCTAAGTTGTCGAAGTCCATCGAGTAAGAGCCGTCGGCGTTCTCGCGTAGCGGATTGTACACCACCTGACGACGATTGCCCTCCGGTGTCAGTCGGAACGGGTGGTAAACTGGCGGTTGTATGATTACCTTCTCGTCCTCCTTCACGAACACGTTGATGACGAAGCCGATGCCCTTCACGATGCCCGGTATGAAGCGCATCCACTGCTCGTCGACGCGCCACTGGTGGTGGTCCTCAATCCACTTCGCAATAGTCTGCCAATAGTTGCGTGGCACTATCGTGTAGCCGTAGAGCGAGTGCTCGAGTCGTTTGCGCAGCGCGTCGGTTATAAACTGTGGTGTCTCGAAGTCCATGTCAGCCACCCATAGTGGCAGCAGGTCGCCCCTGCCATATCGCTCGGCGAGCACCTCGTGCTTGAGGTCGCCCGAGCCCGAGCGGTCAATGATTTTGTCAAAGTTGTATTTCATAGTTTTCTTCTTAGGGGGTGCAGTTGTCTCAACTGCACCAACCAAATAATACTCGTTCTGCTTGGTTGGTGCACTTGAGACAAGTGCACCCCCTGATTACAAAGCTTGGCGGAAGTCCTCAATAATGTCGTCCATGTCCTCCAGACCCACAGAGATGCGTATTGTGGTGTCGAGCACGTCCATTGCAGCACGCTGCTCGTCGCTGAACGGGCCGAAGATGGTGCTTGCAGGATGTATGGCGAGTGTGCGGTTATCGAAGAGGTTAGTGGCGCGGCGCACCAACTTCAGATTATTGATAAAGCGGAAGCAAGCCTCCTTCGACTCTAAGTCGATGGTGAACATGCAGCCCGCCGTCTTGCCGAACTGACGTTGCGCCAGTTCATAGTACGGGTTGTCGGGCAGTCCCACGTAGTTCACGCTCTTGATGCCCTCCATCTGTCGCAGTGCGTTCACGAGATACACCGTGTTGCGCACCTGCAAGTCGTAGCGTGCACGCAGGTTCTCCAGACCGAGGTTCTGCATGTAGGCAGCGTGCGGTGTCATATAAGCACCGAGGTTGAAGAGCATCTCGTCGTGTAGACGACGTGCGAACTCAGGGAAGCCACCGTAGTCGATGACCATTCCGCCGAGCGATGTTGCGCCCCCCGATAGATACTTCGTCGTAGACACCACTTCGATGTCCACACCCAGCTCATGTGCACAGAACTCCGTGAACGGTATCGCCGTCGTGTCAGCCACAAGCGGAATGTTGTGCGCGTGCGCTATCTCAGCCAGAGCCGTGAGATCAGCCACCTCCAGCTGTGGGTTTGTTATTATTTCGAGAAAGATGCAGCAGGTGTCAGCATCCACAGCTCGGCGCACTTCGTCGAGGTTCGTAAGGTCGCACAGATGCGTCGTCACGCCGAAGCGTGGCAGCGTCTTTGTCAGCAGCGAGTAGGTGTTGCCGAACATGTGGCGCGATGCCACCACGTTCTTTCCCTGCTCAGCGAGCGAGATGAGTGTTCCCGAGATGGCAGCCATACCCGACGACATTGCCGTCACGCGGTCGGCACCGGTCAGTGCCTTCACCTTCAGTTCCAGGTAGTTCACCGTAGGGTTCATCACGCGCGAGTAGTCGGGCTCCTCGATGCGTCCGCAGAAAGCGTCCGACATCACGTCGGCATCAGCAAACTCGTAAGCCAGCGTATGATACACAGGCATACTCAGTGCGCCGTAAGCATCGCACTTCTGAAAGGGGGTGTCGATAGCAATTGTCTGTTTCTTCATGATCTTGTTTATTAATTCGTGTGCAAAAGTACGCAAATAGCTTTTTTCTCACATCTTTATATATATAATAATTGTGTTGAGTGTTTTCGATTTAACATCTTTTGTATGTTACGTAAGTATTTTCTAACCACATTGTTTCGCCTACAAATTTTAAAATCAGTATTTTTGCAATTGTAAAATACTAAATTTATGAGAACAAACTATTTATCACGACTCTTGTCAGTTGCAGCCCTTGTAGTGTGCTTTAGTGCTACAGCCGTTGCAGCTACTGTGCAGAATCTTACACAATACGTCAATCAGTACGTAGGAACCGGCGGTCATGGACACACGTTCATGGGTGCAAACGTGCCGTTCGGACTCGTTCAGCTCGGTCCTACAGAGCCCACACGCGGTTGGGACTGGTGCTCGGGCTACTACTACGACGACGATGAGCTTATCGGCTTCGGACACATGCACCTCTCGGGCACCGGCATCGGCTGCTTGGGCGACGTGGCATTCCTGCCCGTGAAGGACTTCAAGCAGACCTCCACACGCTTCACCCACGAAGCCGAAAAGGTACACCCCGGCTATTACTCGCTGCAGCTCACCGACCCCAACGTGCTCGTGGAGCTTACAGCCACAGAGCGTTGTGGCTTCCAACGCTATACATTCAAGGACGGCGCGAAGGCCCAGCTCGCCCTCGACCTCTCGCAGTGCATCGGCTGGGACAAGCTCAACGACTGCCTGCTCACCCAGGAGAGCACCACACGCCTCACCGGCTTCCGCCGTTCAAACGGTTGGGCAGCCGACCGCCGCATCTATTTCTCTATCGACTTCTCGCAGCCCGTCACCGTGCACCGTCTCGACTCGATGGAACGCGTAGTGGTGTCGGTGGCTGACAACACCAAACCGCTGCTCGTGAAGGTGGCACTTTCGCCCGTGAGCATCGACAAGGCGAAGCTGAACATGCAGGCAGAGATGGCAGGCTGGGACTTCGACGCAACAGTGAAGGCAGCCGACAACGCTTGGAACCGCGAGCTCGCACGCATACAGATCCAGACCAACGACCAGACAAAGAAGCGCGTGTTCTACACCGCGATGTACCATCTGATGACCTCTTGCTCTAAGTTCAACGACGTAGACCGCGAGTATCGTGGTGCCGACGGCAAGGTGCATAAGGCAGACTTCACCAACTACACCACGCTCTCGCTCTGGGACACATACCGCGCCGCTCATCCGCTGATGACTGTCGCCTTCCCCGAGATGCAGCGCGACTTCGCCCAGACGTTCCTTAACATCTACAAGCAGCAGGGCCGTCTGCCCGTGTGGCATCTGATGGGCTCCGAGACCGACTGCATGGTGGGCAACCCCGGTGCCATCGTGCTTGCCGACCTCACCATGAAGGGCTTCGTGGAGGACAAGGAGCTGGCTTTGGAGGCACTGAAGGCTACACAGATGAAGGATATCCGTTCGCTTGGCTTGCTCAAGGAGCACGGATACATACCCTGGAACCTCGAACCCGAGAACGAGACCGTGGCAAAGGCACTCGAATACTGCGCTGCTGACGACGGCGTGGCAAAGGTGGCTAAGCTGTTGGGCAAGGTAGACGACTACGAGTACTTCTTCAATCGCTCGCGCTCGTACAAGAAATACTACGATCCGGAGACACGCTTCATGCGTGCCGTAGACACCGACGGCAAGTTCCGCCTGCCGTTCAATCCGTTCTTCGCCGAGCACCGCACCAACGACTACACCGAGGGCAACGCATGGCAGTACACCTTCCTCGTGCCGCACGACGTGAAGGGACTCATACAGCTCTTCGGGTCTGACAAGGCGTTCATGTCGAAGCTCGACTCGCTCTTCTTTGTTGAGGGATGGGCAGGCGACAACGCTTCGCCCGATATGTCGGGCATGACCGGACAGTACGCGCACGGCAACGAGCCGAGCCACCACGTCATATATATGTATAACTACGCCGGCCGTCCCGACAAGGCGGCACCGCTGCTCCGTAAGATGCTCAACGAGATGTATCTCGACCAGCCCGACGGACTCTCTGGCAACGAGGATGTGGGTCAGATGTCGGCTTGGTACATCCTCTCGTCGGTTGGTCTCTATCAGGTAGACCCCGTCGGCGGACGCTTCGTAATCGGCTCGCCGCTCTTCGACAAGGCGACAGTAAACGTCGGCGCAGGCAAGACATTCACCGTCGTGGCGAAGAACAACTCCGACCGAAACATCTACGTGCAGAGCGCACGTCTCAATGGCAAGGCTCTGAAGAACTCGTACATCGAATTCAACGACATTCGCCACGGCGGAACACTCGAACTCGTAATGGGACCGAAGCCGTCGAAGTGGGCTACGGCTGCAGCGTGCCGTCCGTAAGAATGTTGTTGTGTTGAGATGTTGATGTGGTGACATTACATATATCAACATCACAACACCTCAACACCTCAACACCTCATCTCACCAATAATTAAACTTTTTCAACTAAAAAATAATCATTATGAAACTTAATTTAAGTTCGCAGATTGTATTGAATAAGGTACCGGAGCAGTACTATCGCCCTCGCACGGCAGTTGAGCGCTCCGAAATGACACGTTGCGAGAAACTCTTCACCGATATCTACCCGAAGGTAGAGGAGGGTGCAAAGGTAATCGCAGACGTTGTAGAGTCAGAAATCAAACGTGCAAAGGTAGCCGGCAAGAAGTGCGTGCTCGCCCTTGGCACCGGTCTGTCGTTGAACCCCATATACGAGGAACTTATACATCGCCACGAGGCAGGCTTGAGTTTCGACAACGTGGTCGTGTTCAACGCATACGAGTACTTCCCACTCGATAAGAACTGCGCACAGAGTGCCATCAACCAGTTGCGTCACCGCTTCCTCGACCATGTCGACGTGAAGGCAGAGAATATCCACACCCCCGACGGCTCAATCGCACAGGACGACGTGTTCGAACACTGTCGCGCCTACGAGCAGCTCATCGCTGCAGAGGGCGGCATCGACATCGCTCTGCTCGGTATCGGACGCATGGGTAACATCGCTGCCAACGAGCCAGGCTCAAGTCTCGCCTCGCAGAGCCGCATCATCCTCATCGATCAGACGGCACGCGAGGAGATGAGCAACAGCTTTGGCACACTCGACCAGGTGCCGCCGTGCTCTATCACAATGGGTGTCCACACCCTGCTCTCCGCTCACAAGATGTTCCTCACAGCATGGGGCGAGGAGAAGTCGGAGGTGGTGCAGAAGATAGTAGAGGGTGGCATCACCGACACCGTTCCAGCTTCGTTCGTGCAGACACACAACGACGCTAAGTTCGTTATCGACCTCGCAGCAGCCAGCAAGCTGACACGCATCGTTCACCCGTGGCTCGTGACCAACTGCGAGTGGACCGACAAGACGATACGCGCCGCAGTGGTTTGGCTCTGCCAGCTCGTGCAGAAGCCAATCCTCAAGCTCACCAACAAGGACTATAACGAGAACGGCCTTTCAGACCTGCTCGCCCTCTTTGGCTCGGCTTACAACTGCAACATAAAGATATTCAACGACCTGCAGCACACCATCACCGGCTGGCCTGGCGGCAAACCGAACGCCGACGACACCAACCGCCCGGAGCGCGCACTGCCAGCACAGAAGCGCGTGATAGTATTCTCGCCGCACCCCGATGACGACGTAATCTCGATGGGCGGCACAATCCGTCGACTCGTTCAGCAGAACCACGACGTGCATATAGCTTATCAGACATCGGGCAACATTGCTGTCGGCGACGAAGAGGTGACACGCTTCATGCACTTCGTGAACGGCTACAACCAACTCTTCTGCGACAACAAGGACGAGGTGATAAAGAAGATGTACGGCGACATTAAGGAGTTTTTCGCTCAGAAGAAGCCGAGCGATATGGACACCCCGGAGGTGCGCACCATCAAGGGACTAATACGCCGTGGTGAGGCACGCACCGCCTGCACATACAACGGTATACCGCTCGACCACGTCCACTTCCTCGACCTACCGTTCTATGAGTCGGGCAAGATTGAAAAGTTGCCGATGGGCGAGGCGGATGTGAACATCGTTCGCGAACTGCTTCAGCAGGTTAAACCTCACCAGATATACGTAGCCGGCGACCTCGCCGACCCACACGGCACTCACCGCAAGTGTACCGATGCCGTCATGGCTGCCATCGACCTCGAGAAGGAGGCTGGTGCGAAGTGGCTCGACGACTGCCGCATCTGGATGTACCGCGGTGCATGGGCAGAGTGGGAAATAGAGAACATCGAGATGTGCGTGCCTATGTCGCCAGAGGAACTCCGCGGCAAGCGCAACTGCATCCTCAAACACTCATCGCAGATGGAGAGTGCACCATTCCTCGGCAACGACGAGCGACTCTTCTGGCAGCGTGCCGAAGACCGCAACCATGCCACAGCCGAACTCTATCATAGTCTCGGCTTGGCTTGCTATGAGGCAATGGAAGCGTTCGTGCGCTATATCCCGTAACCCAAAGGGGGTGCACTTGTCTCAAGTGCACCCCCTTTCGTTTCCCTCTGTTTTTGTTAAAAACCAACAAATTTGCAAATAATCAACGCCGTTGTTCGTTGGTTTGCAACAATTTAGTTAATTTTGTGGCGTATAGTGTTTTCTTACTAATTGTGCTGTATTTACAGATAGACATATCATTAGTAATTGACAAGCAATTAGTAAGCAAGCAATTAGTAAATTAATAAACAATCAAAATAGCAAAGATGAAGAAACTTTACTTGATGCTGTCAATGCTCTTCGCATTCGGTATGGCAGCCAATGCCGTGCCGGCAAAGAGAATACAGAAGGTTATTACACTTGCCAACGGCACACAGGTGTCGGTGGAGTTGCGTGGTGACGAGTATCTGAGTTGGTGGGAAGGCACCGACGGAACAGCTTATCGTACTACTGCTGCTGACGAGAATGTGTTCGAGGCGTTCGATCTCGAAGCGCAGAAACCTGCCGCTGCCGCACGCCGTGCAAGAACAGAGCAGGGACGTGTGGCACGCCTTGCACGTGTGAAAAACTCGCTGAAGGGTGCCGACGACAAGATGCGCGGACTCGGTGGCGACCATATCACATACAAGGGCGTGAAGAAAGGTCTTGTGGTGCTTGTCGACTTCAAGAACAAGAAGTTCGCCGACGGACACGACCTCGAGTACTATAAGAATGTAATCAACGGTAAAGACTTCACCGACGAAGCAGAGGGCTACGTAGGTAGCGTGCGCGACTACTTCCTCGCACAGTCGAACGGACAGTTCGAGCTCGACTTCGACGTGGTAGGTCCTGTCACGATGTCAAAGAATTATGGCTACTATGGTAATGACGGAGCATATCAGAAGGACGAGAAGGTCTACGAGATGATTAAGGAGGCTTGCGACGGCATCCAGGATCAGGTGAACCTAAAGGATTACGACTGGGACGGCGACGGCGAAGCCGATCAAGTGTTCTTCCTCTATGCAGGCTTAGGTCAGGCATCGGGCGGCTCTTACAGCACTATTTGGCCACACGAGTCGCAGTTGCTGTGTTGGCCCTGCGGTGTGCTCTCTTATCCTACAGGTAAGATAAACACATACGCCTGCGCCAACGAGCTGCAGCCAGAAACGCAGGGCTCAAGCAGATATATCTCTGCAGGCATCGGTACCATCTGCCATGAGTTCTCACACTGCCTCGGCTTCGCCGATATGTACGACACAAGCGGTGGTGGCGCTTATGGCATGGCGGTCTTCGACGTTATGGACCAGGGTTCATACAACGGCAACGGCTTCGTGCCCTGCAACTACACAGCCTTCGAGCGCATCTACGCCGGTTGGGTGGAGCCAATAGAGCTTATAGATCCGGCAACGGTGAAGGACATGAAGTCGGTGTCCGACTACGGACACCCGTTCATCATGTACAACTACAAGAACACCAACGAGTACTTCCTTATGGAGAACCGTCAGAACACCGGTTGGGACGAGGGACTCTACGGCAGCAACGGTCTGCTCATCACACACGTCAACTATGTGCCGTCGCGCTGGGCTAACAACAGCGTCAACTCGAGCGGGGAGAAGATACAGTGCTGCACGGTTGTCAACGCCGACGGCTCGCGCGAGATAAGCAATACCCTCTCTCTGCAGGGCGACCTCTATCCGTACGAGTCGAAGGGCGTGACGATGAACGACGAGTTCACCGACGACTCGGAACCGGCTTCCAAGCTCTACAACAAGAATACTGACAACTCCTACGCGCTCGGTATTCCTATCACTCAGATAAAGCGTTCGAAGGGCTCTATCTCGTTCTTAGTTTGCGGTGGCGATGACAAGAATGTCATCGACAACACATTCAAGGGTGTCGTTGACGGCATCAACGGCGTTACTGTAGTCAAGAAGACAGTAGACAACCGCATCTACAGCATCGACGGTCGCTATCTCGGCACCGATGCCTCAGCACTTGGCAAGGGCATCTACGTCGTTGGAGGCAAGAAGATAGTAAAGTAACTTTAGGGGGTGCACTTGTCTCAAGTGCACCAACAAAGCGGTGTTGAATTACCTCTTGCTCGGTTGGTGCACTTGAGACAAGTGCACCCCCTTGAAGGTACTATATATAATAAGGTGTAGCCGTTGGACATAATCGTATGTCCAGCGGCTATATTATTTCTATTCCTCAGCGTTTTCTTTAGGGGGTGCACTTGTCTCAAGTGCACCATCCAAGCAATATTGATACTCCTCTTATTTTGTTGGTGCAGTTCTTGCTTGCTTTGTTGGTGCACTTGAGACAAGTGCACCCCCTTGAAGGCACCCGCCACCCAATCGATTTCCATCCGCCACCCAATCGGTTTTCGTCCGCCGCCCGATCGGATTCCGTTCGCCACCCGATCGGATTCCGTTCGCCGTCCGATCGGATTCCGTCCGCTGTCCGATGACATACCCATTACAATCAAACGACGTGGACTGCACATTAGAGTTTGAAAACCCCAGATTTCGGTTGGCAAAATATCAGAAAGTTCAAGCGTCGTCTTAACACTTGTTGTATCCGCATTGTCAATTTGTTTTATGTGTGCGCGAACTAAACATCATAATAATATTGTTTGGGCAAACGGAATAATTGCGTCATTTTGATTTTTTAAGTTCGCAAAAACTTATAAATATTAAGAAAAATATCACGTTTTTATGTGAAATGGAGCGTTTTTGTATTAAAACATAGCTTTTTGAGTTAAAATATTTGGTCGGGAAACAATTATTAATTAAATTTGCAAATGAGTTTTAAAATTTCATTAAGCGCATAGTGTTTTGTATGTGTTTTGTATTTGTAGAATAATGTTATCTTCCTCAAATCCGCAACCTATAGGGTTTAGTGGGATTTTGCT
>UMGZ01046576.1_pt1 | contig 33336 bp, 29 predicted proteins | sample 1965421 | NCBI WGS metagenome assembly UMGZ01 (sample SAMEA4836087, study PRJEB28245) | human gut metagenome | biome: gut microbiome; material: fecal sample | place: Denmark | collected 2008
AACCGTAGCCGCTTGTCAACTATTTTGTGCCTATGTTAATAAAAGACACCGCCGCTTTCGAAAGCACGGGAACCGGCGGAAGTTTTTCCATGGAGGCTTTCTCCCGACTGCCTGGCCTTCGTGAGGCCCTCAACGGCGCCCGAGCGCTCTCGGCCTGGCCTCAAGGGCGAACGCAGCTTCCGCTTCGGATTTTCTTTCCGGGCTCCCCAGGCCTGATGCCGAATGCCCTGAATGAGCCCTGAATCAGCGCTGCGCATTAAAAGACACCGCCGGTTGCGGAAGCCCGAAACCGGCGGCGTCTTTTATCCTGCAGAGCGCCTCCCGGCTACTTTGCCTTCGTGATCGCCTGAGCGGCGCCGCGGGAGCTGTCGACGATCTTCATGGCGGACGCGATGAGCGTGCTCATGTCGGACATGTTCCCCGGCACGATGAGCGTGTTGTTCGTGCGGGCAAGTTCGCTGAAGGCCGCAACGTACTTTTCAGCCACCTGAAGGTTGACTGCCGTGAGGCCGCCCTCTTTCTGGGTCGCTGCGGCAATGCGTTCGAGCGCCTCGGCCGTAGCGTTGGCAAGCGCAATCGTGGCGGCAGCCTGGCCTTCGGCCTTGTTGATCTCGGCCTGCTTTTCGCCCTCGGACTGCGCAATGGCCGCTTCTCTTGCGCCCGTTGCCAGATTGATCTGTTCGAGCTTGCGGCCTTCGGAAGCCGCGACCACGGCGCGCTTTTCGCGCTCAGCCGTGATCTGCTGCTGCATGGCCTGAAGGATTACCGCGGGCGGCGTCAGATCCTTGATTTCATAACGGAGCACCTTGACGCCCCAGTTGAGGGCCGCCTCATCGATGGAGGAGACAACGGACTTGTTGATGAGGTCGCGCTCCTCAAAAGTCTTGTCGAGCTCCATCTTGCCGATCACGCTGCGAAGCGTCGTCTGCGCAAGCTGCGTGATGGCGATGATGTAGTTGGAGGTGCCGTAGCTCGCGCGCTGGGGATCCGTCACCTGAAAGAAGAGCACGCCGTCGACCGTGAGCTGAGTGTTGTCGCGCGTAATGCAGACCTGACTCGGCGTATCGAGCGGGATTTCCTTGAGGGAGTGGCGGTATGCGACCCGATCGACGAACGGGATGATGAAGTTGAGGCCGGGCGAGAGCACGGCGTGGAACTTGCCTAGACGCTCGACCACCCAGGCGGTCTGCTGAGGCACAACCTTGATGCCCTGACTGGCAAAGAGAATGGCAAGAATGACGAGGACCAGCGTAAAGATGAAGAAGCCGCTCACAGGAAAGTCGATCAGCATGGTGGCAAACGTGGAAGTAAGGAAGCTGGGAATAGAAAGGGTTCTGACAAAGCATCAGCCGGCGCCGGTCAGCTGCCGCGCCGTTCTCCGAGAACGAGCTGCGTGCCGTCGACGCTCTCGATCGTCCAGACGCCGGGCGTCAGATTGGAAGCCGACCCGGGACGGGCAATCCACGTGGCGCCCCGATAGGTAACGACGGCGAGCCCGTCGGAGCCGACGGAGTCGACCCGCACGAGCCGACCCTCATCGAGGTTCTGCAGCCGCATGGAATCATCCTTTCTGCCGGAGAATTTCTTTTTGTAGATGAGAACAGCCACGCAGCCGAGCGCTACGGCTGCGGCGCAGGCGAGAATCTGTCCGGAAAAGCCGAATCCTGCCCAAGCGGCTATTGCGCCTGCGGCAAGTCCAAAGCTCACGGCGAGCAGATACGCCGTCGTGAGAAAGAGCTCCAGAGCGAGCACCAGCGCTGCCGCGATGAACCAGGCAATCGTTGGAGAAATCGTAATCAATGAGGACTCCTTGATTCCGCTTCGGGAGGAAGAAAAAGATCTCCCGGGAACCTTCAATTTGATTCAGTCTATCACGCGCCGGAGCGCTCCTCCCCCTAAGCCGCGGCCGAAGCACCGGGTTAAGTTGCAAGCAAATTTAAGAGGCCCGCGCGCACGCGGAGCGCAAAAAAACCTCCCCGGACAAAGCGCCCGAAGAGGTTTTTTCAGAGTGCCGGAGCCCCGGAGCTTCTACTTTAAGGAGAAGCTCCGGAAAGCTTCATCAGCAGCGGCCGGAAGCGAGACGGCGCCAGGTGTCGACGACCGTATCGGGGTTGAGCGAAATCGACTCAATGCCCTCATCCATCAGCCACTTGGCGAGGTCGGCGTGGTCGGAAGGACCCTGACCGCAGATGCCGACGTACTTGCCCTTGGCGCGGCAGGCGCGGATCGCCATCGAGAGGAGCGCCTTCACGGCGTCGTTGCGTTCATCGAACGTGGCGGCAACGAGACCGGAGTCGCGGTCGAGGCCGAGCGCGAGCTGCGTCATGTCGTTCGAACCGATCGAGAAGCCGTCGAAGTATTCGAGGAACTGGTCGGCAAGAAGCGCATTGCTCGGGATTTCGCACATCATGTTGAGGCGAAGGCCGTTCACGCCGCGCTTGAGGCCGTGGCTTTCCATGATTTCCGTCACGCGGCGGGCTTCATCAACCGTACGCACGAAAGGAATCATGAGTTCGACGTTCGTGAGGCCCATTTCATCGCGCACGAACTTCATCGCGCGGCATTCCATCGCGAAGCATTCGGCAAACTGGTTGGCGATGTAGCGCGAGGCGCCGCGGAAGCCGAGCATCGGATTTTCTTCCACGGGTTCGTAGTTGACGCCGCCGATGAGCTTGCGGTATTCGTTGCTCTTGAAGTCGGAGAGACGAACGATGACCTTCTTCGGATAGAAGGCGGCGGCAATGGTCGCCACGCCTTCGGCGATCTTGCGTTCGTAGAAGGCCTTGGCGGAGGGATAGCCCGCGGAGAGGCGTTCAACGGCGTCGCGGAGTTCGCCCGGAACGTTCGGGTACTCGAGCACGACCTTCGGATGGATGCCGATGTTGTTGTTGATGATGAACTCAAGACGGGCAAGACCCACGCCCTTGTTCGGGATCGACTGGAAGTCGAAGGCGAGCTGCGGGTTGCCGACATTCATCATGATCTTGACGGGGATCTCGGGGAGCGCGCCGCGGGTGACTTCCTCGGTATTGATCTGGAGAAGTCCCTCGTAGATGTTGCCGGTGTCGCCTTCAGCGCAGGAGACCGTGACCTTGTCGCCTTCCATGATGCGTTCGGTCGCGTCGCCGCAGCCGACAACAGCCGGAATGCCGAGTTCGCGCGCAATGATGGCGGCGTGGCAGGTGCGGCCGCCGCGGTTCGTGACGATGGCGCTCGCGCGCTTCATCACCGGCTCCCAGTTGGGGTCGGTCATGTCGGTGACGAGCACGTCGCCCGGCTGCACGCGGTCCATTTCAGCAGCGCTCTGAACGACGCGGACTTCGCCCTGGCCGATCTTCTGGCCGATGGCGCGGCCCTGCGCAAGGAGGCGGCCCTTGGAGCCGAGCGAGTACTTGACCTGGACCTCAACGCTCTTCTGCTGCGACTTCACCGTTTCAGGACGGGCCTGAAGGATGTAGATCTTGCCGTCGGTGCCGTCCTTGCCCCATTCGATGTCCATCGGGCGGCCGTAGTGCTTCTCGATGATGCGGGCGAACTTAGCGAGCTCGATCACGTCGTCGTCGGTGATCGCGAACTTGCGGCGGTCTTCCGGAGAAACATCGACCGTACGGACCGTGCGGCCCGTCGAGGCGTCGGTTTCGAATTCCATGCGGATCAGCTTCGAGCCGAGCGACTTGCGGATGATCGGGAACTTGCCTTCGTCGAGGGTGGGCTTGAAGACGTAGAACTCGTCGGGGTTCACCGCGCCCTGCACGACCGTCTCGCCGAGGCCGTAGGAAGCGGTGATGAAGACCACCTTGTCGAAGCCCGATTCCGTATCGAGCGTGAACATCACGCCGGCAGCGCCCTTGTCGGAGCGGCACATGCGCTGAACGCCCGCGGAAAGCGCGACCTCAGCGTGCGTGAAGCCCTTGTGGACGCGGTACGAAATGGCACGGTCGTTGTAGAGGGAAGCAAAGACTTCCTTCATGTGGCTGAGAACGGCGTCGATGCCGTTCACGTTGAGCACGGTTTCCTGCTGACCGGCGAAGGATGCATCCGGAAGGTCCTCGGCGGTAGCCGAAGAACGCACGGCGACGGAAATGTCGCGGCCGTCGCGAAGCCATTCGTAGAACTCGCGGATTTCCTTTTCGAGCTCAGCCGGGAAAGGCGCCTTTTCGATCCAGCCGCGGATTTCCGCACCGGCAGCGGCAAGCGCCTTCACATCATCAACATTGAGCGTCTTGAGGCGTTCATGAATGCGGTCCTCAAGTCCGCCTTCGCGCAGGAAGAGACGGAAGGCCTCAGCCGTCGTGGCGAAGCCGTCGGGAACACGGATGCCGGCGCTCGTAAGCTGGCTGAGCAGCTCGCCGAGCGAGGCGTTCTTGCCGCCGACGCGATCAACGTCCGTCATGCGAAGCTGGCTGAAGGGGAAAACGTAGCGACCCTGTACCATTTTTATCCTCTGGATGGTCCCGCCCATGGGCTTCAGGGCGGGGTCGAGTTTGGAAAAACAGGCGCATTCTAACCGCTTTAAGTGCTTTTCCATACCCGGAATTCCCTATAGACGTACAGAGAGGCGCGTAAAGGCAGATTTTCTGACGCCTCTGCAACAAAAACAGCCCCCGGCGGAAGCGTCTAAAATTCTCTTTTTCCCAATTCACCAACGCTGCGCCGCCTCAATCCTTCGGGCGGCCGCGCCTTTTCCTAAAGTGCCAGGAGCTTTCCACATGACAGATCAGGAACTCGATCCGCAGAAAGCCGAGAAGACCCGTCAGGTATTCATCGTGAGCGACGGAACGGCCATTACCGCCGAAACGCTTGCGCATTCGATCCTCACGCAGTTCCCTGATCTGCACTATCACCAGACGCGCATTCCCTTCGTCGACACGATGGAGAAAGCCATTGATACGGCGCGCCGCATCAATGCCGTTGAGAAAGAGGACGGTCTGAGGCCCATCATCTTCACGACCTTCGTTGAGCCCGAAATCATGAGAAGCTTCAACGAAATAGTTTCCGGCCACATCATCGACCTCTTCCGCAAGTTCGTGGGTCCCCTTGAAACCGAGCTCGGCATGAAGAGCGCCCACAGCATCGGCCTGACCCACCGCATCCGCGACGACGAAAAGTATCAGCGCCGAATTGCCGCCATCGACTACACCCTGCAGCACGACGACGGCCAGACGAACCGCGGACTCGACGATGCCGACGTGATTTTGGTCGGCGTGTCGCGTTCCGGCAAAACTCCGACCTCGCTATTCCTCGCGATGCAGTTCGGCATCAAGGTCGCCAACTATCCGCTTATTCCGGAAGACTTCGACCGCGGGTCGCTCCCCGAAGCGCTGCTTCCGCTCAGAAACAAGCTCTTCGGCCTCTCCATCGCTCCTGAAAGGCTCTCGGAAATCCGCAACGAACGCCGCCCGGGAAGCCGCTACGCGAGCATCGAAAACTGCCGCATGGAAATCCGCGATGCCGAGGAGCTGATGCACCGCGAAGGCATCCGCTGGCTCAACTCCACGACGAAGTCGATTGAGGAAATTTCCGCGACGATCATGTCCGAGCTCGGACTCGACCGACAGCGGAAGGCCTGATCCGCTTTCACCGCATTCCAAAAGAACAAAGCCCGCCTGGATTCAGACGGGCTTTGTTCTTTTGAGAGCATCCGGACTGCCGGCGCCGAAGCGGTCAGGGAATCAGGGTGAAGACCGCAAGACCAAGGAAGATCACCGCAGAAATGCGGTTGAGCGCCTCCTGAAACCGGGGGCTTCTCAGCCGGTCGGCAAGCGTTCCCGCACCCCAGGCGATGCCGCAGAAAACGATGAGGGTTGCTGCAATGAAGGTGGCGCCCTGAATCACCATCTGAATGACGAGCGGCATGCCCGTTACGCCTGCCGGCACGAACTGCGGGAAGAAGGCGAGGAAGAAGATGAGCACCTTCGGGTTCGTGATGTTCATGATGACGCCGCGGCGCCAGAGGGCGAAGGGCGAGAGGGAAACCGCACCCCGTCCTTCAGCGCCGTCCTTTGCGTGCGTCCAGGCCATGAAGGCAAGGTAGAGAAGATACGCGGCGCCGAGGCACTTGATGGCCCAGAAAAGAGCCGGAGCGGCCGCCACCACCGCGGCGAGGCCGAGCGCCGCGGCAATCGTCTGCAGAATCAGCCCCGTGCAGAGTCCGAGCACGACGATGACGCCCGCGCGCACGCCGTGAACGGCCGACTGCGTGAGCACGAAGAGGTTGTCCGGTCCCGGAGCAATCGCGAGCAGGAAGCTCGCGCCCGTAAAGGCAAGCCAGATCGAAAAAGGCATCTTCTGCGGCTCCCGGAGAAAACGTCAGATGAAGAAGGGCGCCATGGCGACCGGACTCACGCCGTTGGGGCGAACCTTAAAGCCCGTCATCACGAACCTCAGCCACCGTCCGAGCACCCAGTTGATGACGAGATTTGCGTGCGCATCAGCGTTGAAGTCTGCCGGGAGCTCGCGCGCCATCACGGCGTCGCGGTAGGTCTGCCTCAGGCCCATTTCAAGCTTGTCGACGAGGTGCGTCATGCGCTCGATGAGCTTCGGGTCCTCCTTCATGAGCACCTGTCCGGTCATGACGCGCGCGAGTCCGCGGTTCGCGTCCGCGAAGTCGAGGAGCACCGTCACCATCACCTGGATGCGGCCGGTAGCCTTGAGCGACTGGTCTTCGCGAATGCGCCCGAAGAGTTCGAGAAGGCTCGTCTCGCAGAATTCAATGAGCGCATCAAACATGGCGCCCTTCGAGGGAAAGCTGCGGTAGAGCGCGGCTTCGGAAAGGTCGAGCTTCTTTGCAATCTGAGCCGTGGTGATGCGGTCGCAGTGCGGGTCCTCAAGAAGCTGCGCGAGCGTCTGCAGAATGTCGGCGCGGCGGTTCTTCTTCGCGCGTCCGGATCTCGGCACGCGCACCGTCGGACGGTCGGCATTGCCGGGGGGCGGATTGGAAGCAGCATCAAAGATCGTGGTCATTGTTTGTAAGCGGTAACTATCAGAGGAACTGAACTCTAATCCAAGAATCCGTTTGCGGCAAACTTTCAGATGCCGGAAAGCAAAGAGAAAAACTTTTTAGAATCCCGTTTTCCCGTTTTGGGAATCCATTTCCAGCCGCTCAGTGCCGTCTTCGATGCCAGAACAACAGAACAGCCGCATTTTTCTCCTCATTTTCCTTGCTGCCCTCGCAGCTTTCGGTCCTTTCGTCACCGATTTCTATCTCCCGACATTCCCGGAGCAGACGCGCGACTTCGGCGCCTCGCCCTCTGCCGTGCAGCTCGGCCTCTCGACAACCATGTGGGGGCTTGCCGTCGGGCAGCTTCTCGTGGGACCGCTTTCCGACCAGTCCGGGAGAAAGAAGCCGCTAGCCGGGTGCCTTCTCATTTTTGCCGTCTCCACGGCCTTCGCTGCTGCGGCGCCCTCGATTGAGCTCTTTCTCGTCATGCGCTTTCTCGAAGGGCTCGGCGCTTCGGGCGCCATCGTCATGTCGCGATCCATTGCCGCGGACCGCTACACGGGACGCGAGCTCGGAAGCTTCATGGGCGTCATGGGCTCGATCCAGGGCATTGCGCCCGTGACGGCGCCGCTCCTCGGCGCACTCATTGCGGACTTCGCAGGCTGGCGCGGCATTTTCTGGCTCATGTTCGCGGCGGGCATCGTGCTTCTTGCGCTTACGGTCTTTGCGCTCAGGGAAACGCTCCCGCGCGCGCAAAGCCGCAAAACGAAAGCCCGTACGCCGGAAACCGTCCGCAAAAGCGCATCGATTCTCTTTTCCGATCCGATCTTCATCGCGATCGTCCTGCAGCAGTTTCTTGCCTCCTGCGTCCTCTTCGGCCACATTTCCTCCTCGCCCTTCATTTTCCGGGGACATTTCGGCCTCTCCTCCGAACTTTACGGCCTCACCTTCGGCGGCATGGCGCTTGCCATTACGCTGGGCGCCGCAGTCTCGGGCCGTCTCGCAAGTCCTCTGAAGGCGATTCATCTGGGCGCGGCCGGGATGCTTGCCTCAAGTCTCCTTCTCGCGCTCGTCTTTGCGTTCGACGTTTCCCTCTTCCTGACACTCATCTGCTACGTTCTTGTCCTCACCTCGCTCGGCCTCACGCTTCCGGCGGCCATGACCGCCGCGCTCACGCTTCATCGCGCCCGCGCCGGCTTTGCCGCTGCGATTCTCGGCTCCGTCACCTTCATCGGCGGGGGCGTCATTGCGCCCTTTACCGCCATGGGCGACGCGAGGCTATGCGTCTCCATCATCTTTCTTGCATCGAGCTTCCTTCTCGTTCTCGTCTCTTTCTGGCTCAGCCGCCGCATGAAGCTTGAGGATGCTCAAGGGACCGCCATCCCGCTTAAGGATTAGCTTCGCGCTCCCTTTTCCGAGGCCCGGCGGAGCATAAAATTTAAAGATTCTTCCTTGTTTATTAAGTGCCCGCTCATGCTTGAAGCATTTCTCAAATCCATCAACTGCGTCATCATCATGGGACTCCTCGCAGGAGCGGGGTACTGGACGGCCTCAAAGGGCTGGTACGACCAGACGGCGACGCAGCTGATTGCCCGGCTCGTCACGTTTCTGTCGCTGCCCTGCTACCTTTTTGCAAGCGTCTCCGAGCGGCTCACGCACGACGAGCTGATCGCGCTCGCGGGCCCCATGGTGATTCCCTTCATCTCGATGTGGCTCGTCTTCTTCACGAGCCGCATCATCATCCGGCTCGGGCATGTAACGACCACGCACTCCGGGATCTTTTCCTCGGCCTATACCGCCTCGAACAACATGTTCATCGGGCTCCCGGTCTCGATCGCGCTCTTCGGCGAGGAAGCCGTCATTCCGACGCTTCTCTACTTCTTCGCCAACACGACGTTCTTCTGGACCATGGGGAACTATCTCGAAGCCATGGACGGCGTGAAGAGCGAACACCGGGAAGCGCCGAAGGTGCTCTCGCTCACGACCGTGAAGCGCGTCTTTTCGCCGCCCCTCTGCGGATTCCTGCTCGCCATCATTCTGCTCCTCCTCGACCTCAAGTTCCCCGAGCCCGTGATGGCAGCGGCGAAGTACATGGGCGGAATCACGACGCCTCTCGCGCTCATCTTCATCGGCCTCATGATCCATACGATCGGGATCCGCAACATCAAATTCTCGAAGGATCTGATGCTCGTCCTCTTCGGGCGCTTCCTCGTGAGCCCTCTGGTATGCCTCGGCCTCACGATGGTTCTGCCCGTGCCGGAGCTTTTCGCCAAGGTGTACGTGATCCAGGCGGCGCTCCCCTGCATCACGCAGATCGCCGTGCTTGCGCGCTACCACCACGCGGACGTGGAATTCGCGACGACGTCGGTTGCCTCAACGACGCTTCTCGCCTCGATTGCGCTTCCCATCTGGATGATCATCCTTACGGCGATTCATTAATGCCGCGCTCTTCGTCGAGCCGCTTCTGAAGCTTCCGCCAGGCGTCGAAGCGCTTCGAAACCCGGGCGAAGCGCTCGTCGAGCGCCTGCTTGTGCGCCCGGAGCTCGGCAACATCCTCCGGGTCGGCTTCGATCTCCTCGAGAAACTCCGCTTCGCGCGCCGCATCGTCGCGCGCCCGGACAAGACTTTCCAGCGTCTTCTCGAATTCGCGTTCGGTGAGCGACTCGAGCGGGGCATCGAGCACCCTCAGCGCGGGCCCGGCGTCCTTCCCGCCGCTCTTTTCAGGCACGAGGTTCTCAGCGGGAGAGAGAAAGGGCAGCTCCGTCTCCGGACCGCTCCCGGGCGCAGGCCGGCGGAAGCGCTCGAGTGCTTCTGCTATTTCATCGTGCACGCCCTCCGGCAGGACGCCAGAGTTCTGCGCCGGCGCCTCCGGCTCCCGACGCTCTTTCCCATCAAAAGGCTTCAGGTCGAGCGAAAAGGAGAAGTTGGCGCTCCCGAGACAGAGCGGGCCGTTCGCGGCGGAAAGCCGGAGCTCAGCTCCGGTAGCGCGGTCGCGCAGAATGACATGACCTTCAGGGAGAATGACGTCGTAGGTGGGCATAACGAAAGCAGTAAGACGGGGTTAATTGGGAAAGACTAACATTCTCCGAAACAACCCGAAATTTCCCGCCAGCTCTTTTCAAGTCAGGTGAATTCAGAATGTTTACCTTCATTACGATTGTTCTCGCCCTGATCTGGGCGATTGCGTCCTTCATTCTTCTCTTCAAGGTCTGGGGCAACATCGGACCCGCCGTTCTCTCCATGTCGGGCGGCAGCCATGCCGTTCAGCTCCTTGCCATGGCGATCGTCTTTCTCGCCATCTGGGGCATCCCGGGCTGGATCTACATGAAGATTTTCGGGTGATTCTTCACATTGCCCGAAGAAGGCCGTCCGGCGGGAATAGAAATTCCCCGGGCGGCTTTTCTTTTTCATGCCGTCTTCAGGCCTTTGCCGGCGTCTCTGAACCAAAGAGCCTGCCGGCGAGCGCCGCTCTCATCGCCTCCGCGTCCGCATTGAATGCGTAATCACCGGGCTCCAGGTACTGCACTTTTCTCGGAAGCGCTCCGGCAAGGATGCCGACAGCAGGCTCGAGCGTCCACTCGCCCCAGTCGCCGATCACGATGAGATCGCGCCTCGCGCGCGTGACGGCCACATTGAGAAGGTTGGCGGGCATCGAGGCCCAGCGTCGCTGCCGCCTTCCCTTCGATCCCGGAATCGAGCCGAGAACCAGAATGACGACGTCCGCTTCCTGACCCTGGAAGGTATGCACCGTGCCCGCACGGGCATTGAAATCCCTGAGGCCGAGCTCGCGGATGATCCGGCCCGCGCCTTCGGCAACCGCTCTGAAGGGCGACAGAACAAAGACGCTCAGTCCGCGATTGAGGCGGTCGGCATGGAATTCCACGAGGAGCTTTCTGAGCCACGCCATCTCCTCGCGGATCATCTTGGGGTCGCCTCCGGCGCCCTGCGTCCTTCTGCCCTTTTTCGACACCCTGACGGGCGGCACGTAGGACTTTCCGACGATGTCGTACCAGCAGCTCTGCGCGGGCCGTCCGTCATCCACGCGGGGCGTCATCTGCACCATCTGCCCGGCATAGGAAAGGGCATTGGCGATCTCGAACATGGGCGAGAGGCAGCGTCGGTGCGTGCGAAGCGGAAGCCCCGTCCACACATCCTCATGGGAGACGCTGTCGCGGATGCTCGTTCCCGCCTCCATTGAGGCATCCGCGAGAGACTGGAGCGAACTCTTCATGGGCGACCAGACTTCATCTACGAGCGGGTGGCGGCCGCGCAGAAATTCGGCGAGGGGCTCCGGCATGGTGACGACCGGCATCAGCTGCCTCAGGTCGCCTAAGACCACTGCCCGGCGGGCGCGGTTGAGAATGCCGACGGCGGCCTGGGGCGACGCCTGACTCGCCTCGTCGATGAAGACCCAGGGGAGTTCCGAAGGCCCGACCTGCGCGAAAAGCCGGCCGGCACTCGCGAGCGTCGTGGAAATGACCGGAATGAGAAAGGAGAGGAACTCGAAGACCTGGCGCGCCGAGCCCGACTCAAAATGAGGCATGCCGGCGAGCAGATAGCCGGCCGCTGCCCGAAGCCCCTTCTTTGCGGCATCGGCCTGCGCCACGAGCGTCGCCGCATGGAGATCCATCGCCGCTTCAAAGAGTTCCGAGCGCAGGCGCTCGAATTCCTCGTCCACCCAGAGGGTGAGCTTATGCTGCGAGGGATCTTCGGCCAGAGGCGTCGAAAAGACCTGCGGCACCACGCGGTGCGTGCGGCATCTTTCAGCCATCCGCTCCCGGCGGACCCGGACCTTTTCATCAAGCTCGCGAAAGCGCTTCCGGGCGCTCAGCCAGTCTTCCTCCGGGAGGCGCCGCATGAGGTCGAGCTGATCGAGCACGTCGTCGATCTGCTGCTGAATTGTGGAGCCGAAGGGATTGGTCATGCCGATCCCCATGACGGCCTGAACGAACCGGCCGCAGTTGCGGCGGCTCCCGAGGGTCGCCGAGGAGAGTCCCCAGACTTCCTCAGGCGACTTCACGCGCTTGAGGAGCGTCTCGCGGAGCATCTGCCTGCGCTTTGCCGCAGGAAGCTTCTGCCACTCCTCCCGCGAAAGGTCCGGGAGGCCGGCATTTCCGTCCTCGAAAGAGAGGTTCGGGTCGTCGTCTTCTGATGCGCCTCCATGGCCCTTCGGCGCCGAACGCCCCTTTTTTCCGGTGCGCGCGAGAGGCTTCATTTCGACGGCGAGCGCCATCATCCCGAGCGCGCAGTCGCGCCAGTAGGAAAAGGCGGGCCTCGTGCCGCCCGTCGAGGGGTCGGGCCTGGGATCCCTCAGGCCGTAGCTCCGGGGGAGCGAGTCCGTAATGTTGCGGATCGCAGCATTGTTGTTGGAGGCCACCACCATGAGCGAATCCTCCGCAATGCCGGGCTGCACGGGCGTGAGCGAATCGGTGCGGTTGGCGGAAAGCTCCCAGACGACGGGATGCTCCCAGTCGAAAACATCCCTTGACGAATTCTTCTCTGCAATCCGTCTCGCGCGCCGCGTCACGATCTCGGCAATGATGTCTCTCAGGAGCCAGCTTTTGCCCGTGCCCGGAGGGCCGTTCACGGAAACGAGAGGCCCGAAGCCCTCGCCCGCCCGGAGGATGCCCGAGACGGCCGCCTGCTGGGCGAGGTAGAGATGGTGCGAGGGGTCTGCGGGCCATCGCCCTGAAGGGAGCCCCTCGGGCTTCAGAAGGTCCGCGAGCGCCGCGGGGGACTTGAGGAGATCCGTGCGGCTGACGTCCTTCCCGCTTCCGAGCGCAAGGAGTCTCGCGAGCGGGCCGCTCACGGGCTGAAGGAGATCGAGGTCTTCCGGAGAAAGCTGATCGGCGGCATTCGCCGGTACTTCCTCCTGGAGCACTTCCTTGGGAGCGTCTCCGGCTTCGGGCGCCGCCCTCGAATCGAGTCCGCGGAGTCTTTCCATATCGGGAGCAAGAATGGAACGGCCGCCTGCATGCATGAGCGCAACGCGCGCCGCCCGGATGTCCGCAAGGTAGAAGCTCCTTAACGGCCCGGGTTCCGGAGCCTTTCTCCGCAGAGGCCGCGAAAGCGTCGTCTTGACGACGCAGGAAAGCCCCTCGGGGAGCCCCGCACCGCGCGCAAGCTGGTCGGAGAGTTCGCAGATGAAGCCTTCGGCCACAGGCTCCGCGTCTTCCATGGGGTCCGTGAGGCGAATCATCACGGGGTCGCCGTCAATCTGTTCGGCCTTGACCGCAAGGCCCGAGCCGGCGTCCGCAGACTGACCGCAGACGCGGGCAACCTCAGCCTCCATCCAGCGCGCCATGCGTTCGCACCTGAGAAGCGCCCCTTCCACGAGCCTCAGATCCTCCGCCTCCCTGAGACGCGCCTTTTCGGCGCGCAGATACCTCAGCGCGCCGCAGAAGCCCGCCGCCTCAAAGCTTTCGTCAATGTACTTTCCCCAGGGATTGAGCTGAAAGCGCGCGAGATAGGTTTGCCCTCTCAGATCGGAGCCTGCAATGGAGGATGAGCTCATTTCGCCCCAGATCGAATCCATGCTTCCCGCAAAGGCAGGGTGATCGAGGGCCCTTTCCGGGCTCTCCTTTCCCTCAATCCCGCTGAATTCCCTGAGAAGCTGCCGATAAACGAGGCGCTTTTCAATGACGCCGAGGTACACCGTAAAGAAGGGAAGATCCGCCTCGAGGAGGCTCCGCGGGGCCTTGGCCGGGTATTCGTAAGCCTCATGGAGCCGCATCGACTGCCAGCGCTCGACGGCCTCAGCCTCGTTCCCGGAAAAGCGTCCGGGGCGCCACTCGCTCCAGAACGTGCCTTCCGCATCCTTTTTGCGGAAATCCTCCGGCGTGAGAAGCTCTATTTCTTCCCAGAACCGCAGAATCTCCAGCTGAGCAGCCCGGCTTTCCACGGAGCGCTACTCCTTTTTCGCGCCGAGGCGCTTCTGCGCTTCGCGCACGCGCTCCTCGCGAAGAAGGCGCTCGGCCTGCGGAAGCTCTGCGTAATTGGGCACCGCCCGGTCGTCCCAGAGGGAGTGATCGGGGTGCCAGCGAAGCTTCACGCGATCGGGGAATTTTTCCGGATCATCCTGCATCCGCACGTCCATGCCGAGGCCGGCAGCAAAAAGGAGTTCGCCGTTGAGCCAGAGCCGGGGCAGGTCGACGCGGGCATATGCAGGAATCCCCGCCTGGCTGTAGAGGTCCTTCAGGGGCTTCGCGGGACGGAGCATCCAGAGGCGAAGCTTCGTCTGGCCGCTGCTCGAACGCGCTTCGAGCCGCGCCGTGCGGTCCATGAGCCTCGAGCGCGCGATGCCGGGCTCTCCGGGCTGGCAGGGAATGACTTCAATGACGCCGCCCCAGTCGGGGAGCGCAATGTCGCCCGCCTGGGTTCTCACGACAGCGCTCGAGTCGGCGGCGAGCCGCTTCGTGACGACATTGCGGATGACGAGATCCGGCCCCCAGCGTCGGATTTCCTTCCCCTGAAGGCGGATGGCAAAGGACGCATCGGAATGAGTCTCCCGAACCTGCCGCAGCATGTCCTCGAGCCTTGCCTTCGAAATGGGCCTCAGGCCTTCCGCTGAAAGCCATGCGCGCAGGCACCAGGCCTGACGGGCCGGAATGAGTTCAAGAAGGCGGAAGATCGAGAGGCCCTTCGGGCGCTCTTCCGACCGGCAGCGTTCTAGGTCGGAGCGGGCAACGCTCTTCAGGACCTCAAGGGCTTCAGCGACAAGCGACACCGAGCGCGCCGCCGTGCTTCTGAATCCGGGGCGGATTTTCTCGAGGAGCGGAATCACCTCGTGCCGCACGCGGTTCCTCGCGAACCGGGGATTGTCGTTATCCGGATCATCCACGTAACCGATCCGGCGATTGCGCACATAGCGCTCGATTTCCTTTCTCGGCAGCGCCGCCCAGGGCCTCAGCAGAAAAACGAGGCGTCCTTCCTGAACGGCGGGCGCATCCTCAGCCGACGGGGGCGTAAGCTCGCGCACCTCCGGGAAGGCCGCAAGACCGTCGAGACCCGCTCCGCGCATCCACTGAAGCAGAAATGTTTCAATCCGGTCGTCCTCGTGGTGCGCCGTAACGACGACGTCAAAGCCTTCCTTCAGGGCATGACGGGCGAGGGCCTTGTAGCGCGCCTCGCGCGCTGCGGCCTCGACGCCCTCGCCTTTTTCGGAAACGCGCACATGAATGCACTCAAACTCAACCGAGCGCTTTTCGCATTCCGATCGGCAGAGGTCCTCCCACTTGTCGGCATCGGCTTCAAGCCCGTGATGGACGTAGACCGCCCGCATGCCGGCAATCAGGGCCTGACGCTTTTCGTGAAGGAGCTTCGCGGCGACGTCGAGGAGCGCCATCGAGTCGCGTCCGCCCGAAATCGCGATGATGACGCGGACCGGGTTGAGGGGAACAAGCGCGAACTCGGGGCTCGAGCGCCCTAAAAGATGGTCGGCCGCTTCCTGAAGCGAATTTCTGAGAAGTTCTGAAAGCTTCTGGCGCAGGAGCGTTCCGCTCGAAACGCTCTTTTTTTCGGCAGACGTCTTCCGTCTTGCCTTCTTGTCGCGCGCCTGCGCTTCCGCCTTTTCAATGAGCGCAAGGTCGGGAAGCTTCGCAGGCCCCGTGCGCGGCGCATTCGGATCCTTCTCTGCATCGATCGGCAGAACGGGGAACGCTTCCTCGAATTCAACCGCCTGGACTTTTCCTTCCGGCGTCAGCTGACTCGCCTGAGCCTCTGCGTGCGCCTTTTCGCGCACGAGCGCCTCGGCATTGATGCCGCTGCGGCGCCTGCGGGGCTTCACGGCAGCAGATTTCCGCGCGGGCTTCGTTTTTGTCGCAGAAGCACTCTTCTTCGGGGCGGCGGAAGCCTTTTTCTCAGTCATAACGCTAAAGATTGGGGAATGAGGAAAATATTTCAAGCAGTTAAACTCTAATTCTAGCGGCCCCGATAAAGCGCCGAACCGCTTCCCCGGCGATCTCCCGTGCGGGCAGGAGAAGCCGCCTTTTGTTAGAATCACGCCCCGTTCATGAAAGGGGCTCCTGAGCCCTCGCTTTTTCGGTTCTCCGGACCTTCCTTTCGTCCCCGTTTTCAATCTATCGAGCTCAAACAAATGCCCACGCCCACGTCGTCGCTTCAGGCTTTCGTTGCCACCGCCACCAAGGCCGCGCGCATGGCCGCGCGCGAAATCAACCGCGCCGCCGAAGACCGCGATCTGCTGGAAATCTCCGATAAAGCCGCAAACGACTTCGTCACCTCGGCGGACAAGGCGGCAGAAGCCGTCATCATCCGCGAGCTCATGTCGGCCTATCCGCACCATGCCGTGCTCTCTGAAGAAGCCGGCCGCACCGGCGACTCGAAGAGCGACTACCTCTGGATCATCGACCCGATCGACGGCACGACGAACTTCATTCACGGGCTTCCGCAGTACTGCGTTTCGATCGCGCTCACCTTCCGCGGCGAACCGATCGTCGCCGTCATCTACGACGTCGCGAAGAACGAGCTCTTCACCGCCGCCAAGGGCCAGGGCGCGAAGCTCGACGACCGCCGCATCCGCGTCTCCGAAACGGATGAAATGAGGCGCTCCCTCATCGGCACGGGCTTCCCCTTCCGCCGCGGCTGCGACTTCGACGGCTACCTCGCGGGCTTCCGCCGCGTTGCCGAACGCTCGGCCGGCATCCGCCGCCCCGGTTCGGCCGCGCTCGACCTCGCCTGGGTTGCCTGCGGCCGCTACGACGGCTTCTGGGAACTCAAGCTCAATCCGTGGGACATCTGCGCCGGCGGCCTGCTCGTTCTTGAAGCGGGCGGCCTCATCACCGACCTCGAGGGCGGCGAAAACTGGCTCGAGTCCGGCAACGTCTGCGCGGGCAACCCCAAGATCTTCGCGCAGCTCCTCCCGCTCGTGGGCACCATCAAGACCGAGCCCGAGGAAAATGCCGCCAAGCCCGAAGCGAAGGCTCCGCGCCGCACGCTCTCGACCAAAAAGAGCGAATAAATTTCTTTTCAGGCGCCGGGACTCGTCCCGGCAATGACCGTCCGCCTCCGACCGGCCCTCAGGCACTTTCTGCGCGAGCGGGTTCTGAGGCCGGACGGTTTTTTGTAAGCGAAACAATCCCCCATGGCAGAAGAAGCTTCCGTTCAGCCCGATTTCAGCAATCCTGAACTCTTCACCCCCTCAATGCGGCAGTTCGTTGAGGTGAAGAACCGCTACCCGAAAACGCTCGTGCTCTTTCGGATGGGAGACTTCTACGAAACCTTCTTCGACGATGCCGTCCGCGCCAACCGCCTGATCGGCATCACGCTCACGAAGCGCGGCAAGCTCACCGACGGAACGCCCATTCCGATGGCGGGAATCCCTTTTGTTTCGCTCGACACCTACATTGCGAAGCTCGTGAGGCTCGGCGAAAGCGTCGTCATCGTCGAACAGATGGGAACGCCGGGCAAAGGCATGATCGAGCGCAAGGTGTCGCGCATCGTGACGCCGGGAACCCTCACGGAAACGTCGCTCCTGCCTGAGAAATCCGATTCGACGCTTCTCGCGATCGACTGGCCCAGGAAGAAAGCAGAACCCTTCGGCTTCGTCTGGCTCACGCTCTCGAACGGCGACTTCCGTGCCGAAGAAGTCTCTGCCGACGCCTTTGCGAGCGCCATTTCGCGCATCCACCCCTCGGAAGTGCTCGTTGCCGAATCCCGCCGTCAGGCGCTTCGCGAGGCGCACCCCGAACTCGTCGTTTCCTCGCTTCCCAACTGGCACTTCGACGGCAGGCGCGGGGCGGAAATGCTCTGCAGCACCTTCGGGCTCGCGAACCTCGATGCCTGGGGCGTTTCGGGCAAAAACACCATCCTCGCCGCGGCCAACGCGCTTCTCGACTACACGGCGGAAACGCAGGTCGACCTCATGCCCTTCATTGAGCCCCTGAAGCTCGTGAAGGAAAGCGAATTCGTCGTCCTCGACCCGTCGACCAGGCGCAATCTTGAAATCGATCAGAGCCTCTCGCCTTTGGGCGACGGGCCGACACTCTTTTCGGTGCTCGACCACTGCGCCACCGCGATGGGAAGCCGGGAACTGCGCCGCTGGCTCAACCAGCCCGTGCGCGACAAAAAGCTCGCCGAGATTCGTCAGGAAGCCATTGAGAGCATCCTCTCAACGGAAAGGCTCCTCGAAAACCTCCGCACCGGCCTCAATACGCTCCCCGACGTCGAGCGCATTTCGAGCCGCATTGCGCTCGGAACCGTCCGTCCGCGCGAGCTCGCGTCGCTGAGGGACGCTCTGCCCCGCATCGACTCGCTCGAAAAATGGCTTTCCGCTCAGCCGCTCGAATTCTTTGCGGCCTTAGGCGAAAGCCTCAGGCTTCCCGCCATGATCGGGGAGCTCCTCAACAAAGCGCTCCTTCCCGAACCTGCGGTGCTCCTGCGCGACGGCGACGTGATCGCCTCGAGCTACAGCCCGGAGCTTGCGGAACTGAGGCACTTCAGAGACGACACGAGCCGCATTCTCCTCGAGATGGAGGAGCGCGAGCGGGCCGCGACGAAGCTTCAGACCCTTCGCGTGCAGTACAACAAGGTGTCGGGCTTCTACATCGAAGTCTCAAAGACCGCCGCGGACCGCGTGCCCGCCCGCTATCAGAGAAAGCAGACCCTTAAGAACAGCGAACGCTTCATCACGCCCGAACTCAAGGAGCTCGAGGACCGCATTCTCTCCGCGCGCGAACGCGCGCAGACGCTCGAAAAGGCGCTCTACGACGATCTCGTCGCGAAGCTCGGGGAACGGGCGGCGGAGCTCCTTGCCGCGGCCAAAGCCATTGCCGAGCTTGATGCCGTGACGGGACTTGCCGAACACGCCGACTCGCACCGCTGGGTGCGCCCCGTTCTCACCGACCATCCCGGAATCCGCATTGAAAAGGGAAGGCATCCGGTCGTCGAAACGACGCTCGAAAGCTTCGTTCCCAACAGCTGCCGCCTCGAGGACGGCCGCCGCATGCTCATCATTACCGGCCCCAACATGGGCGGCAAGTCGACCTACATGAGGAGCGTCGCACTCATTGTTCTCCTTGCCTGGGCAGGAAGCTTCGTGCCGGCGGAAGTAGCCGAAATCGGCCCTGTCGACCGCATCCACACCCGCATCGGCGCCTCGGACGACCTCGCCCGCGGCCGCTCCACCTTCATGGTGGAGATGACGGAGGCCGCAGCGATTCTTTCGCAGGCTACCGACAAAAGCCTCGTGCTCATGGACGAAATCGGCCGCGGCACCTCGACCTTCGACGGCTTGTCGCTTGCCGCCGCGATCGCTCAGGAGCTCGTGCAGAAAACGAGAAGCTTCACGCTTTTCGCCACGCACTACTTCGAGCTTACGACGCTCGCTCAGGAACTGCGCGAAGTGGCGAACGTCCATGTTTCCGCCTCGCAGACCCGCTCCGGCATCGTCTTCATGCATGAAATCTCCGAGGGCGCGGCATCGAAAAGCTACGGCATTGCCGTTGCCCAGCTCGCGGGCATCCCCGCCCATGTCGTGCGCCGCGCCAAGGGTTTTCTCGCGAAGCTCGAGGAGCGCGCCAATACGGTCGATTCGCCTCTGCCGAATCTCTTCGGCGAAAGCCTCCTCATGCCGCCCGAACCGGAACCCGAGGCCGCGGAAGCGCCCTCTGCAGCACCGGTCGATCCGGCAATCCTCGCCCTCATCGAACGGATCGGTAGCGCCGACATCGACAGCCTTTCGCCTCGCGATGCACTGAAGCTCCTCTATGAGCTTCAGAACGAAGCCCGCGCGCTCGAAATGCCCGCTGCGGCGACGCTCTGAAAACGGCGCTCCCGGGCTTTCTGACGACTGCGAGGAATTGACGCCAAAAAGCCCTGAGGCCGCGTAGAATGCATTAATTGACTCTGGTCGACAAATCTCCGCGCGCCTCCCGGCCGCTCCCCTCAATATTTCCCTGAAGAGGTTACTGCTTTGGAACAGAACTATTTGTCCGACGCCCCCGTTGACGAGGACACGCTTTTCCGCGCCATCCATAAGCACATTCTTCGCCAGGCGAAAGCGGGCGGACGCATTGATACCGAGGCGGAAATCGCCGAACGCTTCAACGTTACGCGCTACAAGGTAAGAAAAGCCCTTGCGGTGCTCTCCCAGATGGGCATTGTCGATCGGGCGCCGAAGCGCGGCATGACGGTGAACGCCATGGGGCCGAAGCATCTCTCCTCGCAGATTCAGGTGCAGATGGACATTGCGAACTTCGACATCCGCGAATTCATCGAAGCGCGCCTCCTGATTGAGGTCAACATCATTCCGCTCTGCGTGCGCCGCATGACGCCGGCCCTTCTCGGCCGTCTCGACGACGCCATCTGCCGCATTGAATTGAATGCCGGCAATACGCACGAAGCCGACCGCTGGGACCGTGAATTCCATCTCATCCTGCTTGAGTCCTGCGGCAACCGCGTGCTCCAGGTCTTCTCGGCCGCGCTCATCACGTACTTTGAAAAGACGACGCCGAGGCTTCCGCAGAATGACCCGGCCTTCTTCATGAACATCGCCCGTCAGGAGCGCGAGTTGCTGCGCGCCATTCAGCACGGCGACGAAGAGGAAGCCCGCGCGCTTCTCTCTAAGCACCTGCGCGAGCAGGTGGATCTCCTTTCGGCCTGATTCCTCAAGGGTTTCATGCCGGGAGAGATTCCCCCTGCGGCCTTCACGCTTGAGTGGCGGTTCGTGTCCGACGGCTCCCGCGGCCGCTTCGGCGTCTCTGAATCCGCTTCCGGCATTCAGGAACCCGACTACAGCCGTCTTCCCGCAGGATTCCGGAAGGAAAACGAAGGCTATCAGCTCCTCTCCGACCGCATCCGGCGGGCTCAGGCGCGCGAATGCCAGCGCACGCTCCTCATGCATTCGGGGACCTTTACGCCGGAAGGCTGGAACCACTGGCAGTCGGGTACTTACGGAAAGCCCTCAATTCCCGATGCGGGGGATTTCTCCCTCACCCATGCCGCCGGATTTGCGCAGCGCTCCTGGCTCCTAAGCCGGAAGAAGGCGCTTGCCGCGTGCTCGCGGGACTTGATGCTGAATCCCTTGCGCCCGCATCAAACGAGAGCGAAAGGGATGAGGCGGCACGCGAGCTTCACAACCTCATGAGCGTCATGACGGCGGCTGGGGGCTGCGCGACGAAATTGCGGATCTGGATGTGCTCGCTTCGCCGCTTCACTTTCTCGGACGCCGCTGGCACTGGGAAACGCTGCTCCTGAAAACCGGGAGTGAAAGCATCTCCGACGCCCGGGAAAGCGCCCGCGAAGCGCTCTCGAGCCGGAAGCCCGACGAGACGATTGAGAGCGTGCCGCCTCGGACCGTCCCTTCACGCTCTCGCGTCCGGCTGAGCTTTATTCGTAATTGAGCGCTTCAGCGTAGTAGCCCGGATAAGGGAGCAAGATCGCCTTCTGCACGAGCGCGGAGAACAGCATCAGTTCCTGAGCTTCTACAGCACGGAAGCCGGCATTGCCTTCGCCCAGGTGCTCATCGACAAAAAGTCCAATGAAATTCCTGCTGCTCTCAAGTTCGCGCAATTGCTTGACTTGCAGGGAACTATCGTCACGGGAGATGCGATGCACTGCCAACGTAAGTTCGTGACGATGCTGATGAACGAAGCGAGGGCTGATTATTGTCTTGCCGTGAAGCAAAACCAAGGGAAGCTATGCAAGGAGATTGAGCTTTGCTTTTCGCAGACACCGGTGGAGCATCACCATGAAACCAAAGAAGTTGGACACGGTCGTAAAGAACGGCGCCTCATTGAGGTGCTCCCCGGAGAGCTTCTGCCGAAAGAGCTTCTCAAGGTTTGGCTCGGGCTGAAAGAGGGGTGTATCGTGCGGCAGACAAGTTGGCGGACGGAGATTCGAGCCGGCGGTAAAGAAGAGGAGACTACGGAGAAGGTTCGCTATTTCATCCTTGAGCCCAACTGAGCCCGAGATTGCAAAGCAACTTCTACGTGCAGTTCGAAATCATTGGCAGATCGAAAACCACCTCCACTACATTCTGGATGTGGATTTTGGGCAGGATCGCTCTCAGATGAAGAACGCCAACTTAATCGAGAACATCGCTCAGATCAACAAGTTGGCTATGGCCATTCTGGAACTGATTCGTCGTCTGAAAAACCGCGAACAGAGAAGTGCTCGAGTCATCTCCTTCAATGAGATTCGCCGCGGCGTTCAGAATGATCCCGTGCAAGCCATTGAGTATGTCGAGACCTTCCTGCTCCACAGCACCGTTGGGAAAAGGAATCACGAAGCGGAGCCGCTCACCACGACGGGAGCGTTCTGATAGAGGATCTCGTCCCGAATTGAGCCTCATGGGCGCAAGGGGGGCGGTTTAGTGAAAATTCACGAATCCGCCCTACCTACGTGTCGCCCGACTGTGCGGGCGCCATGGCCTACCTCCAGTACTCGTTCGAAACGAATTCGAGCGCCGGCCTTGAGGGCAATGCGGACGCCGAACGCTCGTCACGATCGACCGCGGACCGCTGCAGTCGATCGTGATGGCCGACACCATCATGCGCTCGAGCACGGCCGACCCGCGTCTCGGAGACGCCTACTCGGTCGGCTTCGGCGCCAACTACAAGATCGGCGACGTCACGCCCTACCTCGGCTTCCAGCTCGGCCGCAATGAAACGGTCTGGAGCTGGGTGGGGGCGTCAAGCTTCCTCTCGGGTAGCTACCTCGCGAAGCACAACGTCAGCGGGGTCGTCGGGCAGTTTGACGGCTGGAGCACCACGGTCGGGGCGCTCTTTGAAAATATGCCCGGAACGCCCGGCGCCAACATTCAGGCCGCAGTCTTCTACGGCAAGGCCGGCGGCGAAATCTTCAACGCCGACAAGGCGACGGAAAAAGCCGCATTCGAAGAGGATCTCGAAAAATACGGCTTCATCGCGATGTACATCTTTCCGCTCAGCAAGAAGGCGCTCGTCTATGCGGGCGGCGCCTACACGGCGGAAAGGATGGAGCGAAGCGACGCCGGCATCGATCACGACACCTGGCATACTGCCGCCGGCATGGCGCTCGCCTTCTGAAGAAAGCCTCCAGACGCTGGACATTGCTTCAGAGCCCGTACGGATCAGGCCCGTACGGGCTTTTTTTCATTCTGCTTTCCTATCCGCCTATACCAAGGTATAGCCGCACGTTTTCAGAGATCCTTCAGAATTACTTCCATCACGGATGCGGATTTGACCTCTCCGTAAGCGGATCCGGAAGACGCCGGGTACGGCAGCTTCCATCAACCTTCAAAGGAAAACACAATGTCCGAACTGAATCTCGCTCGCCGCAGCCTCCTCAAGACCGGCGCTGCCATGGCCGCCACTCTGATGGCGAGCGCTGCCGCCAATGCCGGCATTCCTGCTGCTCAGGTGAAGAAGTTTGACGCCGAGTACGACGTCGTCATCATCGGCTCCGGCTTCGCCGGCATGGCCTGCGCCCTCAAGGCTGCCCGCGGCGGCAAGAAGGTTCTCATGATTGAGAAGATGCCGGTCGTCGGCGGCAACTCCGCCATCTGCGGCGGCAACGTCGCCTGCCCGGTCAACCCCGTGCAGAAAGCCCAGGGCATCAAGGACAGCAAGGAGCTCTTCATTGAAGACTGCCTGAAGGACGGTCTCGGCCTCAACTACACGAACCTCCTCGGCGTCATCGCCGACCGCTGCAACGACACGATCAAGTTCGTTGAGGAAACCGGCGCTGAATTCGTTCCCAACAAGATGCTGTTCGAAGCCGGCCACTCGGTTCCGCGCTCCTATGAGATTAAGGCCGGTACGGGCTCTGGCTACATCCACCCGATGTACGAAGCCATCAAGAAGGAAAAGAACGTCACGGTTCTTACCCGCGCCAAGTTCGACGACTTCGTGATGGACGGCGACGCTGTTGTCGGCATCACCTACCGCGAAGGCTATCGCTTCAACCAGAAGCTCCAGTCCGACGACCTCGAGAACAAAACCGGCAAGCAGAAGGTTGTCCGCGCCAAGCTCGGCGTCATGCTCGCCGCCGGCGGCTTCTCCCGCGACATCTGGTTCCGTCAGGTCCAGGATCCGCGCGTTGTTCCGACCACGGACTCCACGAACCAGCCTGGCGCCACGGCCGGCGTTCTCGTGAAGGCCCTCGGCATCGGCGCTGCTCCGGTTCAGCTCTGCTGGCTGCAGTTCCTCCCCTACACCAACCCGCGTGAAAAAGGCTTCGGCGTTTCCGTCAACTTCACGAACCACGCCTGCATGGACTACGGCATCGTCGTCGACCGCAAGACGGGCCTGCGCTTCATGGACGAACACGCCGGCCGCAAGATCAAGTCCGACGCCCTCTTCAAGGTCATCGGCGCTGATGAAAACTACCCGATCGCCATCGCCGACGATGCGATCGTCAAGTCGATCAACCCGAACTTCGTCAAGCTCCCGCTCGAAATGGGCACGGTGAAGAAGTTCAACACGCTCGACGAGCTCGCCGACTACTTCAAAATCAACAAGAAGCCGTTCCTTGAACAGGTTGCCCGCTACAACGAGTTCATCAAGAAAGGCGAGGATCCGGAATTCCACCGCAACCTCAAGTTCAGCAACGGTCTTGATGTTTCGAAGGCTCCGTTCTACGGCATTGAAGTCGCTCCGAAGATCCACCACACGATGGGCGGCGTCATGATCAACGAAAAGGCTCAGGTCATTTCCGCGACGACGCACCAGCCGATCAAGGGCCTCTTCGCCGGCGGCGAAGTGACGGGCGGCGTGCACGGCGCCTCGCGCCTCGGCACGGTGGCCGTGATCGATGCTCTCACCTTCGGCATGATCGCCGGTGAAGAGTTCGCCAAGATGTAATTGAGCCCTTCCTTTGAAGTCCTGCCCGGAGAGCTGAGCACTCTCCGCTTCTCCGGGTAGTTGCTCTTCAGAAGTACCGGCTGAATCACCTTGCGAGCCGAGGCCCTTCCCGGGCGCCCGGTTTTCTTATTCCCTGACGAAACCCTCGGTTCGTTAGCGAAACTCCTTAAAAATCATTTTGTTCGGAAGAACTCCTGCCAGGGATCTGCGCTTCAAGGCCGCTTTCCCCGATTTCCGAACGACCTTCCCATCAGGCCCCAGAATGTTCCGCTCTCTCTTTACTGCCGTTGCCGCCACGGCCATCCTGCTCGGCAGCGCCGCTTCCGTCCAGGCGGGTGAAAAGCTCGCCGAACAGCACATCAAAGCCGGCCTTCAGTGCCAGACCTGCCACGGTCAGGACATGAAGAATCCCGAGATGCCGACGATCGAAACCTGCACGGGCTGCCATAACACCAAGCAGCTCATCGCGAAGACGAAGAACGTCAAGCCCACCAATCCGCACGTCTCGCCACACTACGGCGACACGCTCGAATGCACGAACTGCCACCTGATGCATCAGGAAAGCGAAAACTACTGCAATCAGTGCCACGAATTCAACTTCAAGGTGAAGTAACCCGCGCAAAACCCAATCTCTTCTTCTCTCCTTTCTCTTGCTCCCGCCGGCGCGAACCGCTTCGGCGGTTTTTTTTCGCATTCTTTCCATTAACCTGGAGCCGCGGAAAAGCACTCAGTCAGACTTCATTCAACCGTCAAAAGACGTCCCGAAACAAGGCCTGCTTCTGCCCGAGGCGTATAGTTGCGCTCTTTACCCTCAATATTCTGCCTGCCTTCCGTCATGGCTCTTCCCACAGCTCCCGTCCGCCGTCCCATCGACCTACGCGCCTTTGTCATCTGCGTCCTCCTTTCCATGACCTGGGGCATGCAGCAGACTGCCATCAAGGCAGCCGGCACGGACATCAGTCCGATGCTGCAGGTCGGACTGCGCTCCGCAGCGGCGGCGATTCTGCTCCTCATCGCCAACCGCTTCTTCCTTCATGAGAAATGGAACTGGAACGTCAGGTTCCGCGACGTAGCTCTGGTGGGGCTCGGCTTTGTGGGCGAATTCTTCTTCGTTGCCGAAGGCCTCCGCTTCACGACGGCGTCCCACATGTCGGTGCTCCTCTATACGGCGCCTTTCTTTGCGGCGGTAGGGCTCTCCATCCGCCTTCCCGAGGAGCGCCTTTCCCTCATTCAGTGGGCGGGACTCTTTGTTGCCTTTGCGGGCATCGTGACGGCCTTCTTCGTGCCGGCATTCCTCGCGGGAACCTCAGCCGGGAGCGACCTCTGGATCCTCGGCGACTTTCTCGGCCTCCTCTCGGGCGTGTCCTGGGGCCTCACCACCGTCTTCCTGAGAGCGACGACGATGAACAACGCCGCCCCCACGCAGATGCTCTTCTCCCAGCTCATCTTCGCGGCTGCGACACTCACGCCCATTGCGCTTCTCACCGGCCAGTCGACCTTCATCGGGACGCCCGTCGCCTGGGCGAGCCTGCTCTTTCAGATCTTCATCGTCTCCTTTGCGTCCTACCTGGTCTGGTGCCAGATGCTCAAGGTCTATCTCGCGGCGCGCCTCGGCGTCCTCGTCTTCATGACGCCCTTCTTCGGCGTTCTCTTTTCCGTTCTTCTTCTCGGCGAATCAATCGGGCCGGCATTCATCGCAGGGTCGCTCCTGATGCTCGCCGGCCTTCTCATGGTGCAGGTGCGGCACCTGCCGCGCCTCGGGAAGCACTAACCTCAAAGCCACCAGACCCGGCTCCAGGGCGAGAGGATTTCCTCCGCTTCCACCGCATCCCGTGCGACCGCAACAAGCGCCCGGCCGTCGCCGTCCCTGAGATCGCGGGCAAGGAGTTCCTTCGCCCAGGGTTCATTCGCGCACTCGTACCAGAGGATGACTGGACGGCCGAGACCGAGCGCATAGTCGACCTCAATGAGGGTGCTCGAGCCCGAAGCCGCCGCCATGACGAGCGTTCCGGTGCCGAGCGCGGCAACGATGCGGTTCCTGCGCCTGAGGGACCTCATCCGCTCATTTGGGTCGAAGCGCCGGCCTTCGGCCTGCGGCACTTCGGAAAGCGCGAGCCCTGTCGAGACGATTTCCTCATAGAGCTTTGCGTTCTCAGGGGGCCAGGGGAAGGAGAGCGGCGTGCCGAGCACAGCCGCAGTGCGGCCGCGCCGGGATTCATTCGTCCACGCGGCAAGCGCCCCTTCGTGGGCGGCGCGGTCGATCCCGGCAGCAAGCCCCGAAACAATGACGGCGCCTCGTGCAGCGAGATCAGACGCAATGAAGGAAGCGGCTTCGCACCGCTCAGCCGCTGCGTTTCTTGATCCCACGATCGAAACAAGAAGCTGCCGGTCGAGGAGCGTCAGGTCTCCCAGAGCACAGAGCACCTTCGGCGGATCCGCGAGGGCGTCGAGCGCCTGCGGATAGTCTTCCGACCCGCGCGTGAGAACGCGCGCCCCCTGAGGGAAGGTGAGCGAGAGCTCTTTTCTGAGCTCCGCGACGCCCAGACCCGATCCGGCTTCGCGCTCCAGTGCATAAAGCGCCTGAAAATCCTCCCGGCTCAGTGACGGCATGTTTCGATTCCTCCGAAAAAAGAACTAACGGTTCGGGCAGAAATGCCCACTGCGGATAAGCGGGTTTATACGCATTTTCAAGGAAGAGAAGTAATGCATTCCTCAAAAAAACTCATTGTTAAGGGATGGTTTCTCTTTTGCAGGCATCAAAGTCTCTTCAATTTCCGATTCAGTAATACCCATAAAGAGATAGCAACGTCGTCTCACTTCTCGTCATCCTTTTTTTTCAGGTTAACATTCTGCCGAAGGTTGAGTCCTACGGGATTCATACTCCATTGGGCGCTGTGCTCATTTCAGGCGCAGTCCCGCACCTTAAAAGGAAAGAAAAGATGAAGAAGATTCTGGTTGCCGCTGCCGTCATGGCCTGCTTCGGAACTGCCGGTGCCGCTGAAGACATCAATGTCGACATCGCGGTTATCGGCGCGGGCGGCGCCGGCCTTTCGGCTGCTGTTCAGGCCAACGAACTCGGCGCCAAGGTTGTCGTCATTGAAAAGATGGCGATGGTCGGCGGCAACACCGTCCGCGCCGCTGGCGGCCTGAACGCCACGGAAACGGCTCTGCAGAAGGCTAAGGGCACGAAGGACTCCGTCGAAATCATGTATTTCGACACGATGAAGGGCGGCCACTGGCTCAACGACCCGGCGCTCGTGCGCACGCTCGCCGAGAAGTCCGCCTCCTCCGTTGACTGGCTCCTCGCCCACGGCGGCGATTTTCGCGACGTCGGCCTGATGGCCGGCGCCACCTTCCCGCGCACGCACCGTCCGACCGGCGGCGCGCTCGTCGGCCCGGAAGTTGTCCGCACCCTCTACACGGCTGCCAAGGCTGAGAAGATCGACATCCGCACCAACACCCAGGCCACCAAGATCCTCACGGACAAGACCGGCCGCGTGACAGGCATCCAGGTGAAGGATAAGAACGGCACCTACACGATTCACTCTAAGGCGGTCGTGAACGCTGCCGGCGGCTTCGGCGCCAACAACGAACTCGTTTCGAAGTATGTGCCGCGCCTCAAGGGCTTTGCCACGACGAACCATCCGGGCGCCACGGGCGATGGTCTCCTCCTTGCCGAGAAGATCGGCGCCAACCTGATCCAGATGGACCAGATTCAGACGCACCCGACCGTTGTGCCTAAGGTTGGCGAAATGATCACCGAAGCCGTCCGCGGCAACGGCGCCATCCTCGTCAATAAGGAAGGCAAGCGCTTCTTCAACGAACTTCAGACGCGCGACGCGGTTTCCGCCGCCATCCTGAAGCAGAAGGACGGCATCGCCTACCTCTTCTTCGACTCCGACATGCAGAAGTCCCTCAAGGCGACGAACGGCTACATCAAGCAGCCCTATTGCCTCACGGGCGCTACGCTCGACGAGATCGCCGGCAAGATGGGCGTTCCCGCTGCTGACCTCAAGGCCACGATGGACGCCTGGAAGGCCGGCAAGGCTGCCAACAAGGATGCCTTCGGCCGCGCCGACATGCCGCGCAACCTCGACAAGGGCCCCTTCTACGCGATCGCCGTTACCCCGGCTGTCCACCACACGATGGGCGGCATCAAGATTGACCCGCTCACCCAGGTCTACAACGTGAAGGGCCAGGTTATTCCGGGCTTCTTCGCTGCCGGTGAAGTCACGGGCGGCGTCCATGGCGGCAACCGCCTCGGCGGCAACGCTCAGGCCGACATCGTGACCTTCGGCCGCATCGCCGGCCAGCAGGCCTTCATCTTCGCCCGTCAGCTCGACGCTCAGAAGAAGTAATGACTGCCCGGCGGGAATTGCCTTCCCTCGCATGAAGAGGATGCACGGCCTCTGAAAGCTCAAGAAAGCAAAGCCCGCACGGTCGCTTGCGATCACAAAAGCCCGCGAGTTCATTTCGGAACCGCGGGCTTTTCATTTCCGTCGATTGCAGAGCGACTGCGCTAGACTCCTCAGACATCCCGCGCGGAGACGACTGGCCGCGCATTGAGAAATTCAAAAGGAATCCCCCATGCTCGACATTGTGATCACCGGCGCAGAGCTGGAGCACGATCTGCTCCTCGACCTCACGCATGAAGTGCACCCCGCACGCACGCTTTATCGTCCGTCCGAACCGTCGCTTCGTCTTGAGGATGTCCCCGACGATGCCGACCTCACGCACCTTGAGGCGGAAGCCGCCCGGCACAATGCCGACTTCTTCGTCCTTCCGGCAGGACTCAGCATCAAGTCCTTCAAGGCATTCTTCTTCGACATGGACAGCACCCTGATCGAAAACGAATGCATCGACGACATGGCCTTTGCCGCAGGCTGCCTCGACGAAGTGCGCCAGATGACGAAGGAGGCCATGGAAGGAAAATGGCCCTTTGCGGAGAACCTTCAGCGCCGCGTGAAGCTCCTCGCGGGCGCGCCGGTGAGCGTCGTCGACCATTCAGTGGAAGCCGCGCGCTTCTCCGTCGGCGCGGAAGTCCTCATGAAGTTTGCGCGCCGCAACGGCCTCGCGCTCTACGTCGTTTCCGGCGGCTTCACGCTCATCACGCGCCCCATTGCCAAAAAGCTCGGCATGACGGGGGCCGTGAGCAACGAGCTCGTCATTGAAAACGGGCTTCTCACCGGCGACGTTGTGGGCCCTGCCGGCGGCAGAATCCTTGACGCCAGGGGCAAGCGCCGCGCGGTTGAAGTGCTCTCGCAGCTCCACGGCGCTTCCCTGAGTGAAGTCCTCTGCTGCGGCGACGGCGCAAACGACGTTGAAATGATCCGTTCGGCCGGCCTTGGCGTCGCCTTCCATGCGAAGCCCGTCGTGCAGCAGCTTGCGCGCTACCGCATCAATCATTCGGGACTTGACGCCATCATGCTCTTCTTCCGCGAATCCTGGAGGGATGCGCTTCCCTTCGCTTAATTTGCCGGGGCATTCAGGCGTTCCATTCGGCGGATATGATTCGGGCGGGAGATCTCTTCACGAAGTCTTCCGCCCGTCTTCATCAGAGCGTGACGCTCTTGATCAGCTTTTCGGCCCTGGCCCGCAGATCCTCGATTTCCTTCGAATAGCGCTTCAGCTTGCGGACGGCTTCCTCAGCCTCCTCAACGCCGCTCTCGCGACCAGGAAGCGGAATCAGAAGATTATCGAGATCTTCGGAGCGCACCTGCGGCACCGCCGTATTGCTCGACATGCGCTCATACCGTCCGCGGATCGGCGCGCACTGAAGGCAGCGCAGGATGTATGCAGGAGACTCTACCGGGCTGTCCGCACGCAGCCTCAGAATCACGAAGAGCTGGCCGGCCACCCAGCGCTCCTTCTTCGGGACGGCGTCGACGAGCGCAATTGAACCGATGCGTCCGCGCTGCGTAAAGATGATGTCGCCCGGCATGATTGCCTGCTTCTCAAGGCGGCGCGCCTGCGTATGATCCTCCGGATCAATCCTGATGCGCTTCCGCGGACGGCGCAGAATTCCGCACTCATTGATGTCGTTCGGGATCGCTTCGTACACGACGTCCTTCTCGTCCGCCGAGTCGCAGTCCGGTCCCGCGGAATGGCAGCGGATGATGTGGACGAACGTGGAAAGCGGACGCGAGCCCCGCTCCTCAAGGAGGCGGTCGATGACCTCGTCTCCCGGCGTTTCCACGCGGCTTGTCGTCGAGAGAATGCAGCGGTCGTTGAGAAGCGTGAGGTTCGTCGTCCTCACGACGTTGACCCCCTCAGCATCCATCCCCCGCATGGCAAGCGAAATGTTCCTGCGGAAATCGTCGGGCCAGGGACGCCGCGTATAGCGAAGCCTCGGCACTGAGATGAGATCCACCACGCCGCTTTCAAACCCCTGCTTCTCGCAGAGCAGAAGTCCGAGCGTTTCAACGCCGGCCTCCACGCCCGTCGCCGAAGGGAAGGAGAAAACGCGCGTGAGGCGTCCCGACCTCAGATACATGGTCTTGAGCTTCTCATCCTCGCCCTGCATTCGATAGAGCATGCCGCCCGAAACAACCGCAGCGACCCGCGACGGATTTTTGATGAGCGCGTCGGCGTAGTTGAGTTCGTCGATCGTATATTTACCGACCGGCGGATGGTCCCCCTCGGTATTGGGTTCGGGAATAGTGACGACAGGCCCATCAAGCGTCGAGAGATCAATGGCGCCGGGCTTGAGGACTGCTGCGCCGGCATCCAGCCCATAGGCCTTCAGCACGGTGAAGAGGAGCGCAAGGTGCTCGGAAATCGTCGCAAAGCGGACGGCACGGCCCGAAAGGAGACTCCGGGCGCCGGAGAGGAAGGAGCGCTCCTCACCCACGATCCAGTAGGGCGCCTGAGGCGTCTCTTCCAGAAGCCATTCGGCAATCTCGTCGACGAGTTCCGGACGGAGCGAAAATCTTTTGATGTAGCTTCGTTCATTAAGGCGCAGGAAGGCTTCCAGCGTTTTCGCCGGATTCTTCACGAGATCCCTTGGAAGCCGCCAGGAAATTTCCGCATCAGGAACCGCAATCGACCAGACAAACTGCTTCAGTTCCGGGACGGCGCTGCAGGCGAGGCTGCTGAATTCCGTCGTCCCGCGGAAAGTAATTTCTGGAGCCTCGCCGTTCCTTGCACGAACATAGAGGATTGCCGTCAAAACGAGCTGAACTTCGGGGTCAAGCCGCGTCTGCTTGGATAAAGTCTGCCAATAGATTTCTGCCGCACCAGCTTTTTTGATTACCATGTTCCGCTCTTCGCTCTTTATGACCGGGAGAAATGCTTCCGGCGCCGGGGAGCACGATTTGCTCCTCTCCGGACTGCCGGACGAACCATCACTAGGGTTAATCCTCCCTACCCTGAGTGATCGAAATAATACTAAATAGCTTCCTCTAACGATAGTACCGGAAAAAAGTATCCGAAGGCCTTCCCAGGCGCATTAGCCGAGGCGAAGCCGCATCTGAATATGGTCGATGCCGCATTCGTCGAAAACGGCGCCTTCCGCCTTGAAGCCGTACTTCTCGTAAAACCCGCGGGCGTGGACCTGCGCATGGAGCGTCACCTCCCTGAGGCCGCTCGCGCGTGCGCATTCGAGCACTGCTTCGAGGAGCTTCGCGCCGACGCCTCGTCCCCGGAAAGGCTTCAGAACGGCTAGGCGCCCGATCCGGCCGTCAGGCGTCAATCGCGCCGTACCGACAACCATATGGCGCGAATCCCGCGCAACAAAATGCGTGCTCACAGGATCGAGCGCGTCGATCTCCTCTTCCTTCGGCACTTTCTGCTCGGCCACGAAAACCATGAGCCGCACGGCCGATGCCGGATGCTCAAGCGTCTTCCAGGAGCCTTTTTCGATTGAAATATCCATGGACTGCTCTCAAATTTGAAAAAACGGACGGGCGGGCGCGATTGAATTGAAGCCGGTCCGCCCGGCGAAAGAAAAGAATCTCTGATCAGAGCGTCTTCAGCAGATTCGCAAGTCTTTCCGCATGATCCTTCGCTCTTGCTTCAACCTTAGCGAGATCCTCATCCGTGCTCACGCCCGGAATGAAGAGCATTCCGGCGGAGTAGACCGGCTCGGCATTCTTCATGGAACAGTAGGTCGCCGTCGAGAAAAGCGGCGCGAGAAGATCCTTCACGGTGTAGCCGAGCGCTGCGTCGCGCCGATAGGCATCGTCCGGAGCGCCCAACGTAAGCGAGAAGACGGCAGTCTTTCCCTTGAGTGCTGTCCCGCCCGTGCCATAGGCAAACCCGTGCGTGAGAACCTCATCGAACCATTCCTTGAGAAGCGCCGGAACGGAGAACCAGTAAAAGGGATAGTCGAACACCACGATATCCGCTTCTCTCAGAAGCTTCTGCTCCTCGGGAACATTGAAGCCGTTTTCGCCTCTGGCTCCGGCGAGTGCATGCACTTTGACGGAAGGAAGAAGCCTCGCGAGCTCAGCAAGAATCGCCCGGTTGGCAAACGACCCCTTGAAGTTGGGATGACCGTTGATGACGAGAATCTTTTTCATAAGGACACCTCTCAATTCATGTTTCCCCAAAAAGAAGGTTCTTCGGAAATTAGCGGGCAACCTCTACTAAAGAAGTAGA
>UMGZ01041033.1_pt1 | contig 31844 bp, 18 predicted proteins | sample 1965421 | NCBI WGS metagenome assembly UMGZ01 (sample SAMEA4836087, study PRJEB28245) | human gut metagenome | biome: gut microbiome; material: fecal sample | place: Denmark | collected 2008
ATAATGTTTGTATCTTTGTAGTATAAACTTACCAAACAAAATTAAAAAAAACTAATACATTATGAATGGGAATTTTAAGACCTTAATTGCCATCGCTGCGACACCCTTGTTGCTTTTATCGTGCAGCGATGAAGTTAAGCTCGCCACCGAGGGTGAAGGTGAGAACCTTGTATCGCTAACAGTCCAGTTGCCAGAAGAATTAGACACACGCGCATTCGGCGAAGCTTCGAAAATCAAGTCTCTGAAATATGCCGTGTATCCACAAGGAGAACAGCAACCCCTGGCAATGTTTGACGGCAAAGCTGCTGAAACCGTAGAAATGACTGGATTGTCAAAAAACGTGCAGCTCCAGCTGGCAAGCGGCAAGAAGTATGATGTAATCTTCTGGGCTGCCGCAGATGAGGTTGGCTCACGATCGAAATTCGACGAAACGACACAAGTGGCTACACTCGCACCCACAGTGTGCAGCAACGAAGCCGACGACGCGTTTTTCGCAAAAGCGGAGATCGACGTGAATGGCAACCTTCAGCAAACCGTAAAACTCTACCGTCCGTACGCACAGCTCAACATCGGCACAGACGACCTTGCCGCCGCTACGGCATCGGGCTACACCTTGACAAAGACTCAAGTCGCAACGCAAGCCTATTCGGCAATCAACCTTGCGTCGGGCAGCGTCGTAGGCAACGCCACCGACGTGACTTTCTCCTATGCCGACATTCCCGACGCCTCCGAGGCGTTTCCTGCCGGCTCCGCCTACAACTACCTGTCGATGAACTACGTGCTGGTGCCAGACTACAAGACCATAGCCGACGTCACTCTCGACTACACCAACGGCACGACACCGATGAAGCGCACATTCACGAGCGTTCCGCTGCAGCGCAACTACCGCACCAACATCTACGGATCGCTGCTCACCAACAGCATCGACTTCAACGTTGTGATTGAGCCTGCATTCATCGGCACACTCGGCATCGCCACCGACGAAGAGCTTGCCAACGCAGCATCTCACCACAACCGCCACGTGCAGCTCGCCGACAATGTGCAGCTCGCACTGCCTGCCAACATTGCCGAAGGCGTAGTCATCACTGGCGGAACCAACTCGGTGCTGAAGATAAATAACGGCTACCAGATACCCAACGACAACGTGACGTTCAAAGACATCACGCTCGCCCGCGACGACAGCGCCGGCGCCAGCGATGGATGCTATCTCAAAATCAACAGCGACAATGTGGTGCTCGACAATGTGAAACTCGGCATCATCAACCCTAATGAGCACTCATACGTAGGGGGCGGAATTTATCTGAACGGCGGAAAAACGCTGACTGTCAGAAACACTAACTTTACCATCAGAGCGGCTTATGGTGTGTTTGCCATGGATCCAGGCACAACCATCATTCTTGAGAACTGCAATTTCGGTCCTAAATTCCAACTCTGCACAAATCAGCCCGGAAACGGAAAACTTATTGCCCGGAACACGACATTCCGCGGATGGATGTCGGGATGGAGCGACGGTTATTTCGAGAATTGCACATTCGACTACGGTGATTTATGGTATCCATACGCCCGCTGCTATGGCAGCAGCGTGTTCAAGGACTGCGAATTTGGCCGCTACACCACAGCCACCGACAACCGCTGGCTTCCGACAGCTCCTGACAGAAAAGACGCCAACGGCAACGCCATCTATGACTACGACTATGCTGTGTCATGCATGAAGCAGCATTCAATCATTGAATTCATCAACTGCCGGTATTCCGACGGCTCTGCGTTCAACAAGAATGTCTTCCTCAAAGGCACAACGGATTCAAGCGGAGACCCTGACAAAGTCATCATCAACGGTACGACATATACCGACATAAATGAGTTCACTTATTGGTGATGAATCATCTTTCATAGCATAAAGCGGGGTGCAGTTCAGTTCACAGCGGGATGCACCCCGTTTTAATATTTGCACCACCTTTAGATAAAATAGGCGGCGGTTCGGAAGGGCAAAATCAAACAAGTTTGTTTTGCACTTCTCTCACCTTGCACTATCTTTGCATTATGAAAAAGTTATTGGCTCTAATAATCATCTGCATCGCTATGCCCGTGGCGGCACAGGCGCAACGTCTCGACGTGAGCCTGCTGACGTGCTTTCCCGGACAGGAGGTGTTTGAACTGTACGGACACACAGCCATCCGTATCACCGACGGCGCGACGATGGACCGCGTGTATAACTTCGGCCTATTCTCGTTCAACCAGCCTCATTTCATCTATCGCTTTGTCAAAGGCGAGACCGATTATGCCGTAGGAGGATACCCTACTGAATATTTCACACCCGAATATGCCAGAAGAGGCTCCAAGGTCGTGGAACAACGTCTGCGACTGACTGAGCAGCAGGCATTATGGCTATTCAACGAACTTGAACGGCTTTGCTTGCCCAAAAACCGCGAATATCGCTATAATTACGTGCTCAACAACTGCGCCACGCGGCCGCGCGACCTCATAGAGCAAGCCGTAGGAGGACTCTCCTATCCGCCGTCGGAACACCCCGACGCCACCTACCGCGACATCATGACACACTACGGCCACAACTACCCGTGGTATCAATTCGGCATCGACCTTGCCCTCGGACAAGGCATCGACCGCCCTATTTCCGTCCGCCAGCAGATGTTTGCCCCAATAATCCTGATGAAGGAGATGGCAGGCGCTACCTATAAAACCGCCTCCGGACAACGCGTGGGCATCGTTGAAAGCACAAGCACACTCGTGGAAGGCAGCGAGAACGCCGTTCTGCCGCCCACACCATTCCTACTGTCGCCCCTGTTTATATGCTGGCTGACATTCGCGCTCATCGCCGGTGCCACAGTCTTCGGCGTGGTGCGACGCAAGCAAATGCGCTGGCTCGACACAGTGTGGTTCACGCTGACCGGACTTACCGGATGCCTCGTGTTCTTCCTTATCTTCATCTCCGAACACGAAGCCACCTCACCCAACTGGCTCGGCTTTTGGCTGAACCCGTTCTGCCTGTTCCCGGCAATTACAATTTGGATAAAATCAGCAAAAAAGTGGGTATATTCATATCATTTTCTTAACTTTGCGCTTGTTTTGATATTGCTTGTCGCGTGGCGGGCTTTGCCACAAACGGCAAACGCAGCGTTTTTCCCGCTGATGCTTTGCACGTTAGCGCGTTCAGCAGGCTATATCGTAAACTATAAGAGATGCGAAAAAAGAAGCAAGTAAACCGACTGATATCCTCAATGATATTCTCGCTCGTGGCGATGTCTGCCTTGTCGCAGGTGTCGTCGGGGCGTCCTACGCTCATTGTGGGCATATCAATCGACCAACTTCGCGGCGACTATCTCGACCTGCTCCAGTCGCAGTTTGGCAACGGAGGCTTCAAACGCCTCATGGCTGAAGGCGCGCATCTGGACAACGTGGTGTTTGACATGGCACAGCTCGACAAGACGACGTCGACAGCCGTAATCTACACCGGCACTTATCCCAACGTCAACGGCATCACAGGCGCCACAGTCTACAACGAAGAGGCGCGCCGCGTAACGCTGATTCTCAACGACCCTAAATTTATTGGCAACGCCACCGACGAGACGCTCTCGCCAATGGCGATAAAGGTGTCGACCATCAGCGACGAGCTGCGTATGGACAACAACGGCATCGGCGACGTATACGCCATCGCCCCCGACGCACAACAAGCCATTCTGATGGCAGGACACGCTGCCAACGGCGCTTTCTGGATAAGCGACAAAACAGGTAAATGGGCTTCGTCTACATTCTACAAAGACTACCCTACAACCATCTCAACCCGCAACATGCTGATGCCTCTGCGCTCACGCCTCGACACGCTGACCTGGCGTCCGAGCATGGACATCAACAAATATCCCGACATTCCTCTCCACCGCACGTTCTATCCTTTCAAATACACGTTCAAGGACGGCGACTGCGTAGAGAAATTCAAGAGTTCGGCTCTCGTCAACGAGGAAATAACCTCGGTGGCCATCAATTGCCTGAACGACATGGCTCTGGGCAAACGCGCCACGGTCGACATGCTCAACATCGCATACACCGCAGCACCCTACGGATATGCGTCGGACAACGACAGCCGCATCGAGCTGCAGGACAAATATCTGCGTCTCGACCATCAGCTTGAACGTCTGTTTGCCGCCATTGAGAAAAACGTTGGCGGCAACGCCTGCATCTTCGTAACGCCGACAGGCTATTTCGACGACATGTATGCCACCGACCCTCGGTTCAACATCCCGACAGGCGAATTCTCGTCGAAAAAGGCTGTGTCGCTGCTCAACATGTACCTGATGGCGCTCTACGGCAACGGAAGCTGGGTGAACGGATACTTCAACGAGAAAATCTATCTCAACGAGAAACTTGCAAAAGAGAAAAACGTTTCAGTCGAGGAACTGCGCAAAGTGTCGGGTGCATTCTTGCGCCGTATGGCTGGCGTAGACGAGGCATACTCCGTCGACGAGGTGCTCGACAATCCTGTCAGCGAGACACTGCTGCGGCTGCACAAGTCAATCACGTCGCAGGAAACAGCCGACGTGTTTCTGCAAATCGCGCCAGGATGGAAAGTGCGCGACGACTACAACAACCAGCAACAGCTGAAACAAGTCAACATCAACGCTGTCTGCGCGCCGGCATTCATCATTGCGCCGGGCGTAAAGCCTCAGAAAATCACATCGCCAATCGACGCGGCGCTGCTGGCGCCCACCGTGGCACGCATCCTCAGAATACGCTCGCCCAACGGCGCGCGCATGATGCCGTTGTCGCTTAAAGACTAAGCGGCACTACAGCGCCGTGTGCCTCAGGCGCGACAATGGATTTCCCGAGGCACAACAACACGATTATAAACAAAAAACTAAAATACATTATGGGATTCAATGATTTCCTGAAAAAAATTTTTGGAAACAAGTCGCAGCGCGACCTGCGCGAGATTCAACCAATCGTGGCTGAAATCAACAAGATTTACCCCACGTTGGAGAATTTGAGCAACGACGAGTTGCGCGACCGCATCACCAAAATCCGCGCAGCACTCAAAGACAGCGTTGCCGACAAACGCAAAGAGATTGCCGACATCAAGGCTGAAATCGAGAATGTGGAGTATGAAAACCGCGAGCCTTACTGGGAGAAAATCGACAAAATCGAGAAAGACATCCTTGAAGTGCTCGAAGACGAGCTTAACAAATATCTTCCTGAGGTATTTGCCATCGTGCGCGACACCGCACGCCGCTTCGCTCAAAATGAATCAATCGAAGTGACCGCGTCCGATTTCGACCGCGAGCTCGCCGCCCAAGGCAAAGACTTCATTGAAATCAACGACGGCAAAGCCATCTACCACAACCACTGGATGGCAGGCGGAAACGAGGTGACTTGGGACATGGTCCACTACGACGTACAGCTTATCGGCGGCATCGTGCTTCATCAAGGCAAAATCGCCGAGATGGCAACCGGTGAGGGAAAGACACTTGTGGCAACGCTGCCTGTGTTTCTCAACGCCTTGACAGGAAACGGCGTGCACATGGTCACCGTCAACGACTACCTCGCCAAACGTGACTCCGAGTGGATGGGTCCGCTCTACATGTTCCACGGTCTTTCTGTTGACTGCATCGACAAGACAGAGCCCAACTCCCCGGAACGCCGCCGCGCATACAACGCCGACATCACATTCGGTACAAACAACGAGTTCGGTTTCGACTACCTTCGCGACAACATGGCAACATCGCCTGCCGACCTCGTGCAGCGTCCACACAACTTCGCCATCGTCGATGAGGTCGACTCAGTGCTTATCGACGACGCCCGCACGCCGCTCATCATCTCCGGTCCGGTTGCCAAAGGCGACGACCAGATGTTTGACCAGTTCAAGCCGAACGTAGAGACAGTGGTCAATGCGCAACGCCGCCTTGTGACATCGCTGCTCACCGATGCAAAGAAGAAAATCGCATCCGACAACAAGGATGAGCGCAAGGAAGGCGCACTGCTGCTCTTCCGCGCCTTCAAGGGTCTGCCTAAATACGGTCCGCTCATCAAATACCTGAGCCAGGACGGCATCAAGCCTCTCCTACTTGAGACCGAGGCTTTCTACATGCAGGACAACAACAAGCAGATGCCTATCGTCACCGATCCGCTCTACTTCGTAATCGACGAGAAGAACCGCAGCATCGAGCTGACCGACAAAGGTATCGACGTGCTCACCGGCAAGACCGACGACCCGACTTTCTTCATCCTGCCCGACATCACAACACAGTTGGCAGAACTGGAGAACGAGAACATCTCCGACGAGGAGAAGGCCGAGAAGAAATCACAGTATGCACAAAACTATGCCATCAAGGCTGAACGCGTGCACACTGTCAACCAGCTGCTCAAGGCCTATACCCTCTTTGACCGCGACATCGAATACGTCATCGACGACGGAAAAATCAAAATTGTCGACGAGCAGACAGGACGTATCATGGAAGGCCGCCGCTACAGCGACGGTCTGCACCAAGCCATCGAGGCGAAAGAGGGCGTGAAAGTGGAAGCTGCGACACAGACCTTCGCAACAATCACCCTGCAGAACTACTTCCGCATGTATCACAAGCTTGCCGGTATGACTGGTACCGCAGAGACTGAGGCAGGCGAGTTCTGGGACATCTACAAACTCGACGTCGTGACCATCCCGACCAACCGTCCGGTGGCACGCATCGACATGAACGACCGCGTATACAAGACAAAGAAAGAGAAATACAACGCCGTAATCGACGAAATCCAGAAGATGGTAGAAGCTGGACGCCCGGTGCTGGTCGGAACAACATCTGTGGAAATCTCCGAGTTGCTGAGCCGCATGCTCCAGCTGCGCCGCATCCCTCACAACGTGCTCAACGCCAAGTTGCACCAGAAAGAGGCTGAAATAGTGGCACGCGCCGGACAGAAAGCCGTGGTGACAATCGCAACCAATATGGCGGGTCGTGGTACGGACATCAAACTGACTCCAGAAGTAAAAGCCGCCGGAGGTCTGGCAATCATCGGTACGGAGCGCCACGAGTCACGCCGCGTCGACCGCCAGCTGCGCGGACGTGCCGGACGTCAGGGCGACCCGGGTTCTTCAGTGTTCTTCGTGTCGTTTGAAGACACCGTGATGCGTCTGTTTGCAACCGACAAGGTTGTCAAGATGCTCGACCGTCTCGGACTTAAAGAGGGCGAGCCTATCGAGGCCGGCATGGTGACCCGTTCAATCGAGAACGCACAGAAACGCGTGGAAGAAAACAACTTCGGCATCCGTAAACGCCTGCTTGAATATGACGACGTGATGAACGCACAGCGCAAGGTGATCTACTCCCGCCGCCACCATGCATTGATGGGTGAGCGTATCGGCATCGACATCATGAATATGCTCTACGAGACTGCCGGCAACATCGTGAAGCGCTACGGATCGCAAAGCGACTACGAGGATCTGCGCATGGATGTGCTTACCACATTCGGCTTCGAGCCTTCATTCACTGAAGATGAATATAAGAAGATGAGCACAGACAAGCAGGTTGACGCCATCTACCGCCAGGCAATCACCACATTCAACCAGCGCACAGAGAAGATGGCAGAGGCTGCCATGCCGGTGATTTCCGACATCGTGGAAAACCACGGAGGCAAGGGTCTTGTGCGCGTGCCTATCACCGACGGCAAGCGTGTGTTTGGAATCACTGTCGACCTTGAGGAGTCGTACAACGAAGGCTGCAAAAACATCGCCAAGGCTTGGCAGAAGTCAATCTTGCTGATGAGCATCGACGAGGCATGGAAGGAGCACCTGCGCGAACTCGACCAGTTGCGCCAGTCGGTTCAGAATGCAAGCTACGAGCAGAAAGACCCGCTGGTAATCTACAAAATCGAGTCGTTCAAGATGTTTGACGCAATGCTCGACAACATGAATGCAAAAGCTGTGGCTTCGCTGACACGCGGTCAAATCCCTGTGCAGGCACAAAGCCAACCGCCACGCGAGCAGCAGGCTCCAGCGCAGGCTGAAGAGGCAACAGAAACCGACAACAGCCCACGCATCCCGGCACCGCGCTACAGCAACACGTCAGTGTCGCCGTCGATGCCTACGGCAGAACCGGTGGCAGCGCCAGAACGCCGCGACGACTACCGCAAATACACCGCCCACAAGGAGGAGTATCCAGGACAGGACGAGCAGCGTCAAGCAGCACGCGCTCCGCAAGGTCCACACCACACCGACCCTATCAAAGTAGGACCGAAAGTGGGACGCAACGACCCATGTCCATGCGGCAGCGGCAAGAAATACAAGAACTGCCACGGCAAAGGACTTGTTTAAGCCTTTGACTAAAGCATAACTCAAAAAGAAAGCACTTCCTGACATCGCGTCGGAAGTGCTTTTTCAATTATATAACCAAAAATCCTAAAAACATACATCAGAATGCGACCACATGCTTCTCTGTGCCCAGCAAGCCGCCGGCAATACCGAATCCGCCGTCTACGTTGCTGTGTATCTGCACAGCCTCCGTCTGTGCGTCGTTAATCGTCTGCAAATATACCTGATAGAGCATCACCGACTTCAGATAGTAGTATAAATCCTCGGTCAACGACTGCAACTCCACCTCCACTATGCGCTTACCCACATCGCCTTTGCGCAAACGTGTGGTCACCGTGCACTCATATCCTGGGCCACCGACAGCCGTGCCGGCAAACACGTTGCTGAAATCCTTATACCATCCTTTGCGGGGCTTCGACAGCCGGATATCCTGAAACAAAGGATCGTAGGAATGATAACAATCATTGGTGTCATACACCGTCTTGCCGTCGACAACCTTCTCCGCGAGGCTGTGCACGTTGAGACGGTAATAGCCCGACGGCTCCAGCCCCTTCATCCTCAGAGAGATGTCGACCACTGTGTCCTGTCCACCGTCAAAATACCCGGTTTCAAGTTGGTCAAGCAAATGGTCCTGCTGATATTTCCGAGTCCTTACAATCTCGACTGTAGGGGCAACCGTAGGCATAGTGAAATTTGCCGATACCGACGGAAAATTCTGTTCAGAGGCAGAAACCGCAATCACATCGCCAGCCTTCGGACGATAGTCGCTGCGGAAACGGCAATGCTCGGCATCGTAGACCATCTCCACTGGAGAGGCGCCGTTGACCGAATATGTCACCGTGGCAAACCGCAGCGTGGCAGCCTTCAGAAACGTTTGCTCAACATCCGTTCCTTCCGTGCCGACAACACCCGTGCGGTATGTGCGCGCCACGATCGCCTCCAGCGTAGTGTCGGGCGACGCCACCATACTTATCGCTATCACATTGAGGTTCTCTCCTCCCTCGTCAAAGCCAAGCTCTTTCTCACATCCCGTGAGCACCACCGCAACGATGCTCAACGCTGAAATCAAATATTTTAACCGTTTCATTTTATCAAAATTTTAATGTGTAGGTCAACGACGGCATAAACGGGAACATACAAATGCCTTTCAGCACATATTTTTTGTCATTTGTCCCGATATAAACGCTGTTGATGTTCTGTTGGTTGTACAAATTATAGAACGACAAGTTAACCTCGCTCGCACCAAACCTCCGATGGTTTACCGAATAGGTTATACCCACATCAAGATGGTGCACATCCGGAAGCTTATAATTGTTGCGCTCACGATAAGTGACAAACATGCCCGGCATTTCCGCCCAATGTGCGGCGTCATCACGATTCTGCATATATTCCTGTTCTTTAAGCGTGCTGGATTCCGGTCTGAAACTCGGATCCCATTCCTGCAGCACGCCGCCATACATTGATGTGTTTGCCAATATACCGCGGCGGCCGCTCTGATAAGTCCACGACGCCGACAGTTTCCAATGCTGTCCCAGTCGCTGCACCACAACGATGTTGAAATTATGGCGCTTGTCGTTGCCGGCAAGAAACTCGCGTCCGCCGTTCAGTTCCTGCCCCGGGCGGTCGAATGTGCGCAAGGATTTAGCCCATGTATAGCTCACCCAACCGGTAGTGTTGCCCACAGAGCGTTGAGCCATCAGCTCCACGCCGTAGGAGCGTCCCTTGCCGAGGCTGACAAGACTCTGCCAATCGCCGGTGCAATTGAGCCACGACGCTCCGTTGTTGTATTCCAGCACATTGTCCATCGTCTTGTAATAGCCCTCAACCGACACCTCAAGACCTTTCATAATTTCATAGTTGACACCACCGGCATACTGGTTGGAGCGCATAAGCGAAATTTTTTCAGTCACAGGCACCCAAATGTCTGACGGCATCACGATATTGCTGCTGCTCAACAGATGCACGCCCTGCGCCATCCGTGCATACGACAGTTTCAACGCCATGGCAGGCGTAAGCAGGAAGCGCACCGAAGCGCGGGGCTCAAGCGAGCCGTATGTCTTGTTTTCAACAGAAAACAACGAATAGCGCAACCCGACATTTGCCATCAGCCACGAAGCCACAGTCCAATCGTCCTCGGCATATACGCTTGCCGTCAGCAAGTTCTGCCGTTTGCCTATTGTTCTGTCGGTTTCCATACGCGTTTCCTTAGTCGGCGTATAATCATAATTGTAACTATAGGCATGGATTATCGGCGACAACTGCTGCAACGAGCCTTTGGCACCCCATCGCAAATCGTGGGCAGCAACAGGGCGAAATCTGAAGTCGGCAGTGATAGAAGCATCCTTCACCTTCGAATCATAACGTGTTTCCGACACCTCTTCTGTCTTTCTCTGCAATTGTCCCGTCTTCCGACTCTCATAATATCCCGACACATTCTGCGACAGTCTATAGTCATACAGACTGAAACTCGCGTTGACATTCATAAGGAATCGGTCGCCGGCTGTATGCGTCCAATACAAACTCGACACCAGGTTGCCCCAATTGTTTTTTGTCTCATTTTTTTTAGTTCTAGTCTCACCATTCTTGCTTCCGAAATTAGTCTCACTATCGGTAGGAGAAGAATTGCTAACGTCCTTGCCCCAATAGAACACAGCCGACAGTCGGTCGCTCTCCGAGAAGCGATGCACCAATTTAGCGTTGACATCATAGAAATTCATCTTGGCATACGGCTCCATTGCCTTCTTGTTGTCGTACACGCTTTTGAGCAAAGGCTGCACTATGGCTCCGAAATATGAGGCGCGAGCTGCCACATTGAACGACGTATGCCCCTTCCATATCGGACCCTCAGCCTGCACCTTCGACGACAACATTCCTATGGATGCGCAACCATGATACGCATCAAAGTCGCCTTCCCGCACACCTATGTCGATCACACTCGAAAGGCGCGAGCCGTAACGAGCCGGAAAAGCGCCTTTGTAAAGCACCACATTGTCTACCATCTCGGCATTGATTGCCGATACAAACCCTTTAAGATGTTCACCATTGTAAAGCGTTGAGCCATCGAGTGTAATCAAATTCTGGTCGTAATTACCCCCTCGCACAAAGATTCCCGCAGTGCCGTCGCCCGACGACTGAACGCCCGGCAAACGCTGAAGTGACTTCATCACGTCGATCTCACCAAACAATGCCGGCACCTCCTTCACCTGCTGCGATGTCAGCACCTGTGCGCTCATCTGCGAGGATTTAACGCCAAAGTCATGGCGCGCACCATAGACCTGCACATCACGCAACTCCGTGCCTCGCTGCAGGCGCACCTCAACAGGCGCACTTCCCGACTTAATCTGTATTGTTGTCTCTTTATATCCCACATAGCTTATCCGCAAATCCACAGTCTTGCCAACCACCACAGACAACTCAAAATAGCCGTTGGCATCGGTCGACGTGCCTTTCGCCAACGACTTGGCATAGACGCTTGCCGAAGGCAGGGCCTCTCCGCTCTCATCGTCGACAACACGACCCGTCACAGTCTGCCCCACCGCCGTAGCCGCCAAAACTGCAGACAACAGCAATATACATATCCGTTTCATAATGCTTATTGTTTATTCAACCTGATAATTCCATGGACTGCATCTTTTGCCAACAGAAGCAATGCGCTCGATAATAGTTTTTTCATAATTTTTAGGTTTGGGTTATTAATAATTGGATTGTAATTTTTCATTTTATATTTTTCGAGCGCAATATAATTGTTTTTTTAAAATTTTTCAAGCGAATTTATATCTTTTTTTAAGCAAACATCAACAGAAACCGCGTTTTTTGCGTAAAAGTTAAAACAAGTTTGAATGCTCTGCTCTCGGCTTGCACTATCTGTTGAATAAAATAGGCTGCGGCTCGGAAAAGAAAATTGAACAAGTTCTTTTCTTTTCGCTCGGCTTGCACTATCTTTTCATAAAATAGGCTGCGCCTCGGAAAAACATTTTCAAACAAGTTTGAATGTTTTTCGCTCTCCTTGCACTATCTTTGCAATGATATTTCGCGAAAATGGAAAAACAAATTGAAATTAACGGAGTCAACTTCAACTATAGCGTTGAGGGAGAGGGCATTCCTGTGGTGCTGATGCACGGATGGGGTTGCAACCGTACAACGCTGGCAAGCATCGAGAAGTTGCTTGTGCCATATTTTAAAGTCTACAATGTGGACTTCCCCGGCTTCGGCAAAAGCACTGAGCCACAAACAGTCTGGGGCATAGAGGACTACACCCGTCTGACAGAGGAGTTCCTGAAGAAAGAGAACATTGAAAACCCTATACTGCTCGGGCATTCGTTCGGCGGACGCGTAGGCATCCTGTTGTCGTCGCGCAACAAGGTGCGCAAACTGATTCTTGTCGATGCCGCAGGCATAAAGCCGCGCCACTCAATGAAATACTACATCAAGGTTTACACCTACAAGACGGTGAAACACGCCCTGCCGCTGCTTCTTGGCAAAACAAAGGGCGAGGAAATGCTCAACCGCTACCGCAAACGCGTAGGGTCGAGCGACTATTCAAGCGCATCGGTGCGTATGCGCCAGATTCTGAGCAAGGTGGTCAATGAAGATTTGACATGGGCATTGCCTAAAATCAGCTGCCCGACACTGCTCGTATGGGGCACCGCCGACACTGCCACTCCTATCTCTGACGCCCGCAAGATGGAACGGCTAATACCGGATGCCGGACTGGTGGAGTTTCCCGGCGTGGGACATTACAGTTTCCTCGAGAATCCATATCAGTTTGCAGCCGTAATCAACAGTTTCTTAGATAAAGACAAAACTATAAAGTAATGGAATTGACCGTGACTATCCTCGCCGCCGTAATGGTGGCAACAACCGCTTTCTACCTGTTGCAGGTTTACAAGTTCGACCTGCAGATGATGCAGCAGAACTCTTACCGCAACGATCGCTACTTCAAGTGGTGGCGCATGAGCAAGGACTATGCTTCGATGTCGAGAATCTCCGACCTTGCGGTGTTCCTGCTTCTCGTCTCGATGTTTCCAAAGGTGGTGACTCTGCCGATTGCAATCATTGTTTTTGCTATCAAGGCAGCAATCCTGCTCAAAAAGAAATATAAAAAGCCACTGGTGATGACCAAACGCGTGTGGCGTCTGCTCTCGGCTATGATTGTCGCCACGCTGGTTGTGGCGGCACTGTCGTGCTCACCACATGCCGATGCCGGCATCAACATCACCGCCGCAGGGGCTGCGCTCACAGCGATGGCTGTGCTTTCGTGGGGCGTGCTCGCTCTGTGCAACGCAGCGATGCAACCTGTCGAGAAGTCAATCAACAACAGCTATGTCAACGACGCGCGCCGCATCATCGGCGAAATGCCGTCGCTGAAGGTGGTCGGCATCACGGGCAGTTACGGCAAGACAAGCACCAAGCATTATCTGAACCGCATCCTTAGCGAACAGTTCAACGTGGTGATGACTCCTGGCAGCTTCAACACTCCGATGGGCGTGACCCGCACCATCCGCGAGATGCTGAAGCCTTACACCGAAATTTTCATCTGCGAGATGGGCGCCAAGCAACGCGGCGACATCAAGGAGATCTGCGACATAGTGCATCCGCAATACGGCATAATAACTGCTGTGGGCGAACAGCACATGGAATCGTTCAAATCGATAGAGAATGTGCAACGCACAAAGTTCGAGCTTGCCGACGCTCTCCCTGCCGACGGCTTCTGCGTGGTCAACGATGACTTCCCATACGTGGTCAATCGCGAAGTTGACAACACTTCGTGCCTGCGCTATGCCGTGCAAGCCACCGCAAACGCCGACTACACCGCGCGCAACATTGAATATTCGGAACACGGCACCCGCTTCGACGTTGCCGACAAAAAAGGCGTCACCGTGATGTCGCTCGAAACGCGTCTTGTGGGCGAATGCAACATCTCCAACCTTCTCGCCGCCGTTATCATGGCGATGAAACTGGGTGTGCCAGCCGACAAAATCCGCTATGCCGTAAGCCAGATTGAGCAAGTGGAGCACCGCCTCAACATGAAGCGCACTCCAGGCGGAGTGACAATCATCGACGATGCGTTCAACTCCAACCCTCACGGATCGCGGATGGCTCTCGACGTGCTTGCCAGAATGACCCGCGGCAAGCGCATCGTGGTAACGCCGGGAATGATTGAGCTCGGCGACCGCCAGCAGGCTCTCAACGAGGCGTTCGGCGAGCACATAGCGGAAACGGTGGATGTGGCAATCGTCGTAGGACAATACAACCGCGACGCCATTGTGGCGGGCATAAAGAAATCAGGCACGTTCAACGACGACAACCTGATTGTGGTCGACTCGTTTGCCGAGGCTCAGCAACGTCTTGCCTCGCTGCTGCAAATGGGCGACACCGTGCTCTACGAGAACGACCTGCCCGACACCTTCAAATAAGCAATCAATAAAACAACCCATAACAATACAAAAAGAAAATGAAAACAACTGTTGCTGTATTCTTCGGAGGTCGCTCCGTTGAACATGAAATTTCCGTGATTTCCGCCTCACAGGCAATGCACGCAATGAACCGCGACAAATACAACGTCATACCAGTATACATCACGAAGCAAGGCCGTTGGGTGACCGGCGACGCACTTTTCGACGTAAAGAACTACCGCGACATGAAGGCCCTTGTAGAAAAATGCGAAGAAGTCTACATGCGTCCTGAGTTCGGCGACTTCAACCTCTACCGCGCAAAGACAAAACTTTTCGGCGGACACAACGTCTATGCAGCCATCGACGTGGTCATCCCTGTGCTTCACGGCACAAACGGCGAGGACGGCATCTTTGAGGGCGTGCTCGAGACCATCGGCGTGCCTTACGCCGGCTGCAACACAGTGTCGTCGGCCAACGGTATGGACAAGGTGACAATGAAGATGATTCTCAAGGACTGCGACATCCCTGTGGTAGACTACGTATGGTTTACCGACAAGCAATGGTACCGCGAGAAAGACGAGTTGGTAAAGAAAGTGGAAGAGCGAATCGGCTATCCTGTAATCGTGAAACCTGCCAACCTCGGATCAAGCGTGGGAATCAGCTGTGCAAAGACACGCGAGGAATTGCTCGACAGCGTTGAGACCGCACAACAATACTCCACACGCATCATCGTGGAGGACATGGTGGAAAACCTCAAGGAAATAAACTGCTCAGTGCTCGGCGACTGCGACGACTGCCAACCATCGATTCTTGAAGAGCCTATCAAAACCGGCGCGTTCCTGAGCTACGACGACAAGTATAAAGGAGGAACAAAGGGCGCGAAAGGCATGCAGGCTTCCGACAAGCGCATCCCTGCCGACCTGCCGAAAGACATCACGGAGCGCATCCAATTCCTCGCCAAAGAAACATTCCGCGTATTGTCGTGCCACGGCGTGAGCCGCGTTGACTTTATGGTCGATGCCAGCACCAACAATGTTTTTGTCAACGAAATCAACACAATCCCTGGGTCTCTGTCGTTCTATCTGTGGGAGGCCACAGGAATCAAGTTTGACGAACTGATGGACCGCCTCGTGCAGCTGGCTCTGAAGCGCAAACGCGAACAAGGCCAGAAAACAACCAACTTTGACCAGAACATCTTCAGCCTCGGTGGAGGCGTGAAGGGCGCGAAAGGCGCAAAGTGCTAATATTCAGACGCAATCTCATAAAAAAACGCCTGCAGTCATCGATTTGCAGGCGTTTTTTGCGTTTTTTATTCTCCCATCACGGTAGCCACGATGCTTCGGCTGCCGCCGGAATCGCGGAATTCGCAGAGGTAGATGCCCTGCCACGTGCCGAGAGCAAGGCGATGTGCGGAGATTGGAATCGTAATGCTCACACCGAAAAGCGACGACTTGGCATGGGCAGGCATATCGTCGAGCCCTTCAAGCGTATGCTCGTAATATGGCTCACCCTCACACACAAGGCTATCCATGATGCGCGCCATGTCGCCACGCACGTCGGGGTCGGCATTTTCGTTGATTGTAAGCGCGCAGGAAGTGTGCTGCACGAATAGATTCAGCAACCCCGTCTCGGGCAGCTGCTGCGGGATGCCGCTTATAATTTCAGAAGTGATCAAATGGCATCCTCTCCGCTTTGGAGACAGTTTTAATACGGTTTGTTTTATCATTGTTTCTGTGTTATAAATTCATACGTCAAATCGACAGCCTTCCGGAAAGCCTCATCCTGTCCGGGCACTGTGATGAAAAGATGCACGGCGTCAGGAAATTCCACTCTTTCAATCCGTCCGCCTGATTTTTCCGCCAGCTCGCAGCCCTGGTCTCTAAGGATGTCGCGTCCGGCAGCGACAAGAAGAGTGCGCGGCAGACGCCTCAGTTGCTCCCCGCTGCACAATCCCACACTGACGGCATAGTTTTCCGAATCCGTTCCGCCAAGATAGGCGCGGTTGAACGCCTCCATCAAATCCGCATCGAGCCCGTAGCCGCTGCCATATTTACGCCACGACTCCGAGCCGTCGGCAAAAGCCTTAGTGACCGGATAAAAAAGCACAAGCGACTCCAACGCGCCACGGCATTCATCGGAAAGAGCCACAGCAAGAGCAAGATTGCCGCCCGAGCTGTCGCCTCCGGCGCTGATGCGCGATGCGTCTATGCCCAACAAAGCGGCATTGTCGCCGGCGTATGCCACCGCATCGCAGCAGTCGTGCAGTCCGCACGGGAACGGATGCTCGGGAGCAAGCCGATAGTCAACGGCAAGCACCTTCACGCCACCCATAGCCGCCACCGCGTCGCAAAACCGCGCACAGCTGTTCAGACTGCCGAAAGTCCAGCCGCCGCCATGGAAATAAACCAGCAACGGCAACCTCCCGTCGACACCGCTCGGCTCATAAAGCCGCAACGACTCCGACAACTGCCTCACACTGACATTTTCCGACAGCGTCTGACGCGTGTTCCGCGAATTGCGCACAGCCATCAAAGCGGCATTGTCGCCGGCAATGGCTTTCTCCACGGCAAGAGTCTGTTTCTGCTGCAACCCGTCGGGCAACGCCTGCAGAAAACCGTCAGCCTGACGGCGCATGACACTGTCGGCGGAGCCACCGACAGCAGCGGTTGCAGCAAAAGCCACAGCAATCATTATTTCCCCGAAACCCATAATTATTCACTTAAGAAATCAGGCATCGGTCCGCCCTGCGCATCATTGCCAAGCCCCATAGCCGACGCGTCGACAGCATTCGGCTGTCCGTCGGCAGGCGCAGGAATGTAGACTTCCTGCGGTCCCGGGTCGTCATTGATTTTCGACGCCATCGTACCCTTCTCAAACGGCATTGGCTCCGAACGGTTCTGGAAACGTGCGAACCGTGCGACAAACGTCATTTCAATATCGTCGACCGAACCACTACGGTGCTTCGCCACGATAAACTCAGCCATGCCGCGGATATCCCTGTTCTCAGCGTCTGTAGTAGAACGCGTATAATATTCCGGACGGTGGATAAAGCAAACAATATCGGCATCCTGCTCGATGGCACCCGACTCACGAAGGTCGCTCAACTGCGGACGCTTGTTGCCGTCGTTGCGTTCCTCCACCTTACGGCTCAACTGCGACAGTGCGATTACCGGGATGTTAAGCTCTTTGGCCAACTGCTTGAGGCTTCGTGAAATCATACTCACCTCCTGCTCGCGGCTTCCGAACTTCATACCCGTAGCGTTCATCAGCTGAAGGTAGTCGATGATGATAATCTTCACACCATGCTCCTTCACCAGACGGCGCGCCTTCGTGCGCAACTCGAGGATTGACAGAGACGGAGAGTCGTCGACATAAAGCGGCGCGCTGAAAAGGCTTCTCACACGCGAGTTCAACTGCTCCCACTCCTGCCGGCTCAGACGTCCGCTCTTGATTTTCTCGCCCTCAATCTCGCAAACGTTTGAAATCAAACGATTGACCAGCTGAAGGTTTGACATTTCAAGCGAGAATATCGCCACCGGAGTGTTGTAGTCGACAGCCATATTCTTCGCCATCGACAGCACAAACGCCGTTTTTCCCATCGCCGGACGTGCGGCAATGATTATAAGGTCGGAGTTCTGCCATCCCGACGTCAGCTTGTCAAGATTGTGGAAACCGGTCTGCAGACCGCTCAAGCCGCTTTCACGCTTGCCGGCAGCCTCAATCTGCTCCATGGCAGAATTGATTACAGGGTCAATCTGCGTGAAGTCCTTCTTCAAGTTGCCCTGCGAGATTTCAAACAATTTACCCTCAGCCTCCTGCAAAAGGTCGTCGATGTCATACGACTCGTCAAACGACTTTTTCTCTATCTCAGAGCAGAACGAAATCAGTCGGCGCGCCAAGAATTTCTGAGCCACGATGCGCGCATGGTATTCGATATGCGCCGCCGAAGCCACATTGGATGTCAATTCAGAGATGCGCACCGGACCGCCCACATCGTCGAGCGCACCGTCGGCACGCAGCTGCTGCGTGACGGTAAGCATATCGATGGGTTGCTGCATCACACCGAGCTTGTTGATTGCAGCATAAATTTTTTGGTTTCCAGGGTCGTAGAACGACTCCGGTCGCAACAAGTCGCACACAATGGCATAGGCATCGCGCTCAAGCATCAACGCTCCAAGCACCGCGTCTTCAATCTCCTTGTCCTGAGGCTGAATCTTCGCGTCGTCGGTAAACTGCGCCTTGCTTCGAGCCGACTTCCATTGCTCCGCCTTGAATTTGCGGAATTCCTGGTACTCACGGAAATCACTGTATTCCTTGGAATTCTTTATATCGTTAACGTTCTCCATACTTCATTCTTTTCAACGGCAAATGTAGGAAGATTTAATGAAACTGCCTACTTCTTTCTTCCAAGAATTACCAACAACTTGCCAACCGCCTTTGTCGACAGCCTGTTGAAAACAGGTTGAGGCGGCACGTCGTCCGACGTTCCGCCTCAACTGCTAAAAACTAAACTATAATACTATCTAAACTTATCCTAATTCACGATTACTTTCCGCGTTGTGCCATCCGCCCTGACTACATATATGCCCGGCTGAAGATTTTCAGACCCACACATCTTGCCGTCAAGCGAATACACTTGGAAATCATGGCAACCGTCGACCACAATCGACCTGTCGACCACTTTCACCATAATATTCTCATCAGATGCAGGAACCGACACCGAGGAATATCCCGGATTGTTGTATGGGTCGGTAGGAAAAACAATCATCGATGGAAACCAATAGTTGGCAATCATCGGATAGTTATTCTTCAGGACTCCGTCGGATGTATAGCGCCGTGTGGCGTACGTCTGGTCTTGAAACTGATGAAACACCGACGCATACAGCTCGTCGGTCTGCGGATGGATGCCAAGCGAGCATCCGTAGATATGCCAATCGCCAGGCTCCGAAGAGAAATCGATGATTTTCTCAATCTTATGGCTGTCGGTATCGAAACGGAAAACGCAATAGGTCGTAAACCAGCTGTTGGCGCCGCCGCACCAATAAAGGCTGTTGGTCACCCGCGACGCGCACATCGGGTCGGGAGTCCATGCATACCATGAGTTTGACGGCGGATACATTCCTTCGCCGTCGATATGCACCACCTCGCGCTCCAACGTTGTAGGATTGACCTTGACCACATATGGCAACGTCGCACCCATGCCCTGCACGTTTTTGGCTACTGCATACCACAGATTGCCGTCTTTCGACCGCACTATCGTCGAGCCTATTCCCGAAGCTGGGCGTTTGCCTGTTTCCGCTTCAACAACATCATCGACAATACCCATGTCGAGCACATCGACAACCTTGTCGGTCTGCGTGTCGACCACCAGCAGTCCATATTGCTGATGCACGGCAAAGACTTTTCCACCGGCAAGAACCATCGTTCCCGTCTGCCCATAATACAACGAACTGCCGGAATCGGTGTTTGGCTTGTCGTTGCCGTCGAGATTCGGGTTGCCCGAACCCTCCACCTGACATTCAATCTCAAGAGTCTCAAGATTGAGCACCCAGATGCCGTTGCTCGTCGACACATACCCCTTTTTGTCGGTCACTCCGCAGAAAGCACGGCCGTCGCACTGCCTCCCCGAGGGGTCGATAATCTGAAGCTGCTTGATGAGCTTCATTGTCTTGGCGTCGGTCACCGAAATGCGTCCGCCCACAACAGAAGCCCCTGGATCTTTCTCCTGTTTGGCAATCAGATACATACGTCCGTTCCATATGGCACCATACTGATTCGTGCAGCCCAATTCCTTTCCTGGATTCTCCGCCTGCACAATCCGGTAGCGCCAATAATCACCGTCTACATCATCGGGTAACAAGTAATTGACCGTTGAATTCTGGTGTCCATACCAGTCTTCGTTGACAATCATGATGCCTTTCGTGTAGTCAGTCTCCGACGCCTTGACTGTATTCAAGACTCCGGCGGCAAATGCCGCAACGATTATTGCTCGTGATAATATTTTCATTTAAAAAGCACATTGAAAAGTGAGCCCGAACGGACAACAACCGCTCAAGCTCACTTGATTAACACTTACTTGATTGAAAATTTCAGCGTATGGCTGCCGCTGGTTGCCGCAACGACGTAGACTCCTGACGGAAGCGTCAATGCCACGCGTGCGCAATCGGAATCGGCTACAAACGCACCGACAACACGACCCGCCATGTCATAGACCGCGAAGGTGGTTCCTGCCATATTCTTCACAGTTACAATATTGTCGCAAACCGACAATGTGCCGGCAGCGCCATCAACATTGTGAATGCCTGAAGCCGAATCCTCCACAGCATAAGGAATGCTGACCGTAGTGGTCTTGCCGTTTGACTCCGCCTTTACATTGAGGTTACCGTGACCGGCAATCAACGGAGTGATTGTAAGCACACCGTTTTCAAGCGTAGCGTTGACCAGTCTCTTGTCAGAGACCGTGTTGTCGGCAGCGACAGCGTCGCCTCCTACAATCGACAAGCGTATTGCCGCATCGATATTGTCCTTGTCGGTCACATAATCCTTAAGGTCGATTGTAAATATGTCGCCATCCTTTGCCAAATCAACACTCACCTCAGGGATATCACTGAACTCTGGAGCATATTTATCGGGGAAAATCGGCATTGAAGGGAACCAATAATAATCCTTCAGCTTGATTGTTTTCACGATGTCGCCTGTCTTGCAGTCAACAAAGTGGAGCCAATTGTAACGATAGTTTGATGAAGCGCCATGGGTTGCAGCCACGAGCAGCTGATTCTTGCGGTCGTCGTAACGCACACCGGCATAAGGAGCCTGGAACGTTTTGCTGTCAACACCCGCCAAATTGTTTGGGAACACAAACACCGGTTGGATTCCTGCAATGTCGGAACCTACGGTCCACTTGTAATAGCCCGTGTTGCCCGAAACAATTGAAGCCTCAACTCCGGCACCATACCAAATGGCGTTTTCACTCTTTGAAGCAAAGAAATTGGTTGAGCGCCATGCACCCCATCCGCAAGTGACACGCTGTCCCTCCGGAAGGTCAACACTGTCGGTCACGTCGAGCGTGCTCGGGTCGATGCTACGGAATGTGCACAAACCACTTGAGGCACCGGCAGTAGTGGCAACCCACACATTGCCGTCGGCAGTGACAGTGATGCCCTGAGGATAGCCAATTACGGAAACGCCCGAAGCATCGTTGCTTTCTACCGGGAATGTCTTGACCACCTTGTCTGTGGCAATGTCTATGACATGCACACCCACACCCTGCTGGATTGCAAACGCATATTTGCCGATGGCAACCATGTCGCCAATCTGTCCGTTGTACTTGTTCGCACCGGAAGCAATACCATCGACCATTCCGCCCAAAGTAAGCGTACGGGTGTCGAGCACCTGAATGCCGGCTGTCGATCCGAGATAAACCTTGTTTTCAGAAACGCCGACACACGCGCGTCCGTCACCGTCACCGTTGCCGTCGCCGTCGGTGTCTGCGCCGATATAGTCGAACGCAGCCAATTTTTTGAGCGTCTTGGCATCAGCCACCACAACACGTCCGCCACCCTTGCGAGGGTCGCCGCCGTCGGTCGCCTGCTTCGACATCACGATAAGTTTGTCTCCATAGATGATACCGTACTGCGACGTGCAGCCAAACGACTCATATTTGTTTTGCGACTCATACACGCGGTATTTCAATTCGCCATTGTCGGCAATATAGTTGATTGAGCCGTTAGAATGCCCGAACCAATCCTCGTTGAGCCAGAACGTACCATTCTGATAACTGTCGGCAAGCGGTTCGCGGTTTGGCTCAAGCACGTTGACCGTATAAGTCGTCGATGCGCCGGAACCGTCCTGTGATGTGAACGTAACGTCGACAGTGCCTGTCTTGTGAGTAATCAATTCCCAGAAACTGCGCGACGGGTTGAAAGCCCTTGCAGCATAAGTGGTAGCCACCTCAGGATCGCTTACGCTGACATCGTAGGTCTGAATATCGGCATTCGCAGGCTCTACCGTAGGCGACAGAGCGAGGATGTCGAGATATGTAAGATTGATTGTCTTGTCGCCGTTGCCAAGCACAAAACCGGTAACCGGATTGCGCAGCGCGGCATGCACTGTCATCGTTGCCTTGACAGCAGGGTCGGTCTTCAACGCAGCTGTAATCACAGCGTCGCCCTCAACGCGCTTCACGCTGACCGCGCCGGTGCGCTTGTTCACGCTTGCCACTTTTGTGTCGCTCGACGAGAATTCAATCTTGTCCAGCGAATAAGCATCGCTATAAAACTCAAGCGTCGGAGTGAACGATTCATCGAAATGGGCGTCATATTCCGCATCTGTGAAAGCAAACGTCTTTTCGACATTGATCATCTCCGGATACCCTGCAGTATATGTTGATCCGTTATCTTCGTATTGAACAATCAATCTCAACATATCGGTATCCTCGGTGTCGGGCACGGTAACCGTAAACGTAGCGTCATCGCCAACCGTCGTTTCCGTCATCGAAGCAGCCTTGGCTATGTCAAGCGTTTTCGGCATCATTTTGCAGACCACTTTCACAGTCTTGCCCTTGAACAACACGCCGTCGTTGAACTGCGTAAATGCGGCAGGCGCATGAGCATCGTCATAAGTTCCGGCAATCCGGCCTGAAATGACAAGATTTCCACCAGCCTTCTTCGCCGAGCCTTCAACCAGCTGAATCCCTTCCAGCTGAAGTGCTGTCAATTTAGATTTTCCCCAATAGTCAATGCTGCTGTATGCGCTCTCACATCCCGCAGGGACAACAATTTCGGCAAACGTCGCAGGCGAGCCGTTCTTCACGCGCCATGTATAACTCCCAGTAGCTCCCGGTTCGGTTACAGGAGAGTATACCTTTATGCCCGTACATCCGTAAACCAAATTCGTGTTGTTGTAGTTCATCTTCTTTTGAGGAAGAACAAGCCTATTCAATCCAGCATTTTCAAAAACGTAGCTCGGCAACGATGCCAACGCCTCCGGAAGCACTAAAGTTCCGACAGCTTTGCACCCTCTGAAGGCATACGCTTCAATCGATGTCAATGTCGACGGGAGGTTCACTCCAGTCTGACCGTCGGCATAAACAATGTTGGCAAGCATATTGCAGCCGTCGAAGGCATAACCCTTGATTGCATTCACGCTTTTTCCGATTTTCAAAGTAGTAAGACCCACACAACCAGCAAACAATGAATTAGGAATCTCAGTCATCGCCGCAGGCATCGTAAATTCCTTTATAAGCTTACAATTCTTGAACGCGCCTTTACCCAAATTAGTCACTGTAGCAGGCAGTGAAAATTCAAGGCTGCTGCAATCTTCAAATGCATAATTGCCAATGCTCGTAACCGTTTCAGGAAGCTCGATTGATTCCATCGAGCTGCACTTGCTGAACATATAGTTAGGCACCTCAGTAAGTCCGGCAGGCAATACCGGCATACGCAACGATGTGCAATTCTGGAAAACATAGTTTCCGATTTTTGTAGCAGTGTCAGGCATCTTTACCACAACCAGACTGCTGCAAGAGCTGAACATATAGTCAGGAATTTCCGTAAGTCCGTCTTCAATAATCACCTTACGCAACGACGGGCAACTCTGGAAAAGGTTGTTGCCTACAGTCTTGATGGTCGACGGCAGTCTGATTCCAGGGAATCCGGTTCCGTAGAAGCAATATTTAGGCAAAGCCGTAACCCCCTCCGGGAAATTGATTTCACTCAATTTTGAGCACCATGCGAATGTGCGCTCTTCGCCAAAATCCACAAGGCCGTCGGGCAGAGTTACGCTCGGAATGCTCTTGCAATAAGCAAATGCACATGTGCCCAATTTTTTAAGCGTTGACGGGAGGCCGACAGATTCAAGTTTTCCACAGTCATAAAAAGCATAATCGCCCAAAGAAACAACCGGAGCGATTATTCTGGCAAGAGTAAGTTCCGACGCACCATAGAAAGTGCTGTCGCTCATCTCAGTCACGTTGAAATTCACATTCTGGAAAGTCACCGATGCAGGAATCGTGATTTCACCCACATATCCAGCCTTGTTGGCTGCCTCGATTTTTTTACGGTCTGGAGTGCCTTCAACCTTGCAGTAGGTGGCTTTTACATTGTTCGACTCTCCGACCGCAGTCACGGCATAAGTCATTCCGCCTACTTTGAAAATGTCGCCTACTTTGACATCAAGGACATATTCGCTTACATTGGTAAAGTTTTTCCATCCGGCAGCCGCCGCATAGTCGGCAGTGTAGCCGTTTGGCACTTCAAGAGTCGCATTGGCATAAGCTCCCGCGCTGAACACGTTGTCGGCAATCGCAACAGGATATGTCGACGCCACTTTTACAGATGTGATTGCATTTGACTCGGCAAACGCCTCCTCGCCGATTGCAGTTATCGTTGTCGGAATCTCGACTCCGGCAAGCTTCTGACATGCGGCAAACGCACGTTTTCCAACCGCTTCCACATGCGCCGGGAATTTGATGCCGGCAATCGCCGTTCCCTCAAACATACTGTCGGGAATCGAGGTCATCGACGACGGCACAAAGAGAGTGGCGAAGTTGGAACATCCGGAAAACACTCCGTCGCCTATTTTAGTCACGCCATCGACCGACGGCACGTTGAGCGTGGCGATAGTGGAGTTTTTAAACGCTTCTTTTCCTATGGCAGTCACTGTTGCCGGGAGAGAGACCGTTGTCACGGTGGAGTTGGCAAAAGCATTTTTGTCGACCTCAACCACGGTATATGTCACGCCCTCGTCGACAAATGTCGACGGCACGGTAACCTCGCCTGTGTAGACACCGGTTTCCGGAGCAGTAAGTTTTACGGTTTTTGCAGAATAACTTTTCAGTTCATAGCGCAAGCCTTCGTTTACAAACACTGTCTTTGCATCCGCAGGAATAGGCAGCGGCGCTGCGACAAACGATTTCCACTCTTTTTGTTGAAATCCCGGCATGAAATTCCATCCGTCCCAGCTGCCGTTTTCAAGCACACGGCCAGAAGCGCCCCAACTTGAATAGCTGAAATTGTCTTTAGCATTGTCCTTCACCCAGTATGACCAATATCCGACAGAAGTCCATCCAGCCCACCACATATCGTCGGTGTCGCGCGCCTTCCAGTTGTCATAGTCATAATCCGAGGAACCGCCCTGTCCGGGCTTGTAGCCGCGCGGATGTTCAAAAAATCCGTCTTCCGACTCGTAGACCTGATTGCCGTTTCCAGTGTCGATAAGGGCAATGTCGCCGTCATCGTCCACGTCCCAGCCGATACCGTTGATGGTGTAGCCGCCATTGGGATCGGTCGGCGAGCTAACGTTTGTGTACTGCATCAATGCATACAGGCGCGGATTGTTTTTCACCACTGCCTTAAGCATGTCGGCACCAGTGGCTTGACCTGTCCAACGATAGCCGAACACCAAAGCCGCCGGCTCGTCATCGTAGTTCCATTGAATCACCAGAGCGGCTTTGTTTTCGCCCTCTCCGGTCCAGTTCTTGATCATGTCGAAGGTGAAATTCGCATCACCCGCCATGTCGTCGGGAGTTGCCCACTCCCAATCCGATGCCGCCCGAAGTTTTCCGTCGGCCGACTTAGGTGTGTAAGGCACACCCTGCACCGTCCTCGGCAACTGCGTCTTGGCAGCAATAGTCATCACCACAAAAATCGCGGTCAGACTAAGTAAAATTCTTTTCATAAGAAATTTTATTAATTAATAAAAATAGTTAGTTGGTTATTTCTTTATCACTTTGCGCACCACCTTGCCGCTTCTGACAATGTAGACGCCTTTCTCCAATCTTTCAAAAAACTCTGATGCCGGCACCGAAGAATCGACGGCAAGCACCCTCATTCCCTCCAGATTGAACACCTCAACCATCGACGAGCCATTGTCGGACTCAACCGAGCCTATTCCATCGGTGGAGAAGTGCACATAATTGAGGTTGTGCCATTGCGATGAAGCGCCGGTCGACGCATCTGCGCCTCTAGGTAATGCGTTCTGCTGACGTCTGTCGCCAGCCACCATAACAACCGGACCGTCAAGAGCCTGGAATTTCCACCCGTCCACATCGCCGTCTTTGAGTTTGCGCGATGTCATTCCCAGTCCGGAATAAGAGAAATTGTCGGAATCCACGTCTCCTACCCAATAACTCCAATAGCCGTCATACCATCCGGCATTCCATCTCTGATGGTCGGCGTCCGTGCGGTCAAACACCTGCCACCAGTCATAGTCGTAGGCAGGATAGCCATAGACACGCGCATTTATCGGATGCTCAAGAATATGTGCTGTCTTTGAAGCCGCTATCGCATCGTCGCACATATCGGGAGTGTCCCATCCCGGCACACTTGTCTGTCCCATCGACGTGTTTGCGGAAAAATAGTTGAAACTTACGCGGCTGTCGGATTTCGCGCCGTCAAAATCAAACTCAAGGAAATCTGAAATTGTATGTCCGTCGGAATATCCGATACCGCACACCGTGCTGCCCATTATTCCCGTAAACTGCGTGAACAGTGTCAAGTCTGACGACTCCTTCGCTATCGCGCGAAACATATCCTCGCCCGACGGTGTCTGCCCGTCGTCCCATCGATATCCCCACACGTATGCCTCCTCCGGACCGTTGTCGGCAAACTGCACCACCATAGCGGCTTTGTTGTTGCCGGAACCCGCCCAATGAACAATCTTGTTCCAATCAATCACAAACGCATTTGCCGACAGCACCATCGCCGAGAGCAAAACAAATGTCAATGTCTTATTTTTTCTCATATCTCAATGTTTTTTCAGTCAAAGGATTAGGCAGTGGCACTCCGGGAAGCGCAACGTGAAGGTCGCGCGCCTTGGAAAGCTCTGTCGAGGTTTCGCCAAGCCACCCGCAATATTGGTTTACTCCAGTATAGACTCTTACAAAGTCAATCCCCGGAAGATTCACTGGATTGCCGTTTTTGTCAACAGCCCACCCGATGTCGAAACTGTTCAAGTCCTCATAGTCATTCGGGTGGTTGTCGACATAACCCCACGGATATGCATAGAGGATATAGTAGCGTCCTGTGCCGCTGGAGTCCACTCCGTTGGGCGCAAGAAGCGTGCCCTTGAATGTCAATTCGTTTTCACTCACCCACTGAGGATAATATTCCTGACTGTGGAAAATGTTTTTAGCTATATAGCCCGAGCCACCGAGAGAATCATGCCATGGGATGTAGGTCATATCTGTCAGATAGCCGCTCTCGTCCTCAACAGGCGTATGACCATCGCCTTGCCTGCTATAGGTTATCTCATAACCATGAAGCGTTTCAGGCTTGTGATACTCGCTTCCGGCAAGCTCATACCACTCATCGTCAGGGATGCCGTTGCAGTTTGCGTCGAAACTGACCATAACGATGCCCGGCTCAGCCGACCCGCCCTTGCTGTCGGGATTGGACAATTCATAGAATGCATTTCCCCAAATCCGGAAATCGCGCTCGCCCGGCACATTTATCACCGTGTGGTCGAAACCGAACGTAACATAACCGCCATATCCTCCGAGCGAAATCAGCACATCGTTTGTCCCAGAAATCGACTCCTCGCATTTCTTCAGCATGTCGGCATACGTGTCGCCGGGTTCATATTTCGGCATCTCGTTGACAAACTGTCCCGGAGCCGGACAATATTCATAGACACGGGAAATGTAAGTGCTGTACTCCACCTCCTCGTGAAGCACATTCACCGTAAACTCAAAATGATAAGGCGTGTCAGGGTCGATGATGTCGAACGTAAGATTGTAGACACCCTCCGCTTCAGCCAAAAAGATATAGCTGTCGGTTGCCGACACCTCTTTCCCATTGACTGTCCACCGATACTTCTCCCCCGTCAACGCCGAGTGCAACGGCAGTTTCTGCATACGCGCCACATAGTAGACGTCGTCGATGCCGAGATTGACCATCGGCACCTCATCGGAACAAGCCCACAGAATCAGAGGCAGCAATAATATGACTATCTTTCTTTTCATTGATACAGGAATGCTATATGGGCAGGGATGTCGCCCGTCCGCACACTCCATTTCTTCTTGCCGTCGGCAGAAAAGCAATAGAGAGTGCCCGATGACACATAATTTTTCGCATCGGTGACAAAAATGTCGCCGGTGATTGGATGCACGGCTATGCCGTATGGAATCGTAATTTCCTTTTCCGTCCCGTCGGTAATGAAATTGGTCGACACGATTTTCTTTGTCCGCGTGTCAATAATGCCATAAGATATAGTGTTGGAAGCCGTGTAGTTGTTCCATTCCGTAGCGTAATAGTAAAGCAGGTCGCCGTGGATTGCCATATTCGAGCATGCCACGTCAAGAGTGTCTGTGACCACCATCTTGTTGTAGCCAGGCTTCTTGTCAAGCACATAAAGGCGCGACGGACGCGTTTCGTAATCGCCTCTCGAGGTGACCCACAGTTTGTTATAGCGGTCTTTCTTCAGCCGATGCAGATTGATGCCTACGGGAATCTGCTCCACCTGCTTGAAGTCGATCATCTGAATCACAGAGACCGTATTGTCATAGTTTGGAGCGCGGTAGCCTCCGGAATTGGCTACATACATATAATCGTCGACCACCTCCATTTCCTCCGGCTGATAGCCAACGGTCACCTTGCGTGTCACGGCAAGCGTCGCCGTGTCGACCTCGAAGACCGCGCCCTTCGGCGCGCTTGGGTCGATAAGCACCGGTCCGACGTAGGAGCTGACATACGCCTTGCCTCGATGGAAACGCACATAGCGGCAGTTTGGGATGTCGACCTGTCCGATGCGCACACCGCTGCGTGCATCCATAACTTCCACTTTGTGAGAGCAGTTGACCACCACATAAAGTTTCGACCCATAAATGCCGATGTCGTTGCCCACGTCGCCGAGCTCCTTCACCACTGCCGGATTTTTCTCGGAATAGAAATTGCGCGAATAAAGCCCTGTGTAATAGTCGTAATAATCAAGGCTACACTTGTTTGAACCCATATTGCCCTCATTGACAAGATAGAATCCCCGCACAGGGCTGCCCGACGCCTCGTCGCCGATTATCTCATACTCCGTGGGCACAACCAGCTCATCCTCGCGGCAGGCGGCGAAAGCCAGCAGCAGAGGCAATGTCAAAAGAGCAAATATGTATGTCTCACGTCTCATATATTGACAGTCAATGTGATGCGATAGTTACGTTTTGGCATCGGGTAATTCAAAATCACGTCGTAATCCTGACTCAGCAGGTTGTTGACCTCGAGCAAAGCCCTCAGGGTTATGCGTTGTCTGATTTTGAAATCACGGCTCAGCGACACGTCGCTCGTATACCATGGCTGGGTATAGTTGTAGCGGATGTTCTCTTGTTGGTTATAGCGTTCTCCGACATAGATGTAACTATAATTGAGATTCCATTCCCGCCATGTCAGATTAACCACTGCCGAGCCGGAATGGTGGGGAATATACGGAATCTGGTCGCGATAGTAATTGTCGGATGGATTGGTCACGTCGATGGCGCGCTGATAGGTATACTGCGCGCGAACCGTGGCAAAAAAGTCGCGCAGCGGATTGAGCGTCACCTGCGCCGAAACGTCGAGACCGCGGATGTCCACCTTGCCGAGATTGAGCATTGTCCAACGGAACTGCTGCCCCTTAGGATAAGCCACAATCTTGTCTTTGACGTAATTGTAGTATGCATCGCCGCTGAACCGCATTTCGCTCACCAGTCCGCCACCGCGCTTGCTGAACAGCAAGCCAAGATTGTACTGCGTCACGCGCTCTGGGTTGAGTTTCGAGTTTCCCATATCGGCATAGTACAGGTCGTTGAACGTAGGCATTCTGTACGACTGTTTGTAGAACGCCCTTGCCGACAAGCCTCTCACCAATGTGTATGACACAAACGCCGCAGGTGTCAGCACATGCTTGTCGGAGGGCGACTGCTGTCCCTTGAGTGAATCGTGGATAAATGTAGCCAAAACGCTCGCCTGCGCCTTTAACCTGCCCAGGTCGAACGCTGTTGCAACCGACAGCATATTTGAGAAGCGGTCGGGTTGCGCAAACCCGTAGACATCGGCGTCTAGCGTGTTCCATTGGAAATCGTAAGCTGCCGAGACGTGCCACCACGGAAACAGCACATATTCGTTTGCCGACGAGAAGTAGACCTCTTTCTGCTTGTATAGATTGTCGATTTTTATCTGCTTGTCGTCGTTGTTGACATAATGAGTGCGGTAGAACGCATATTTCAGGTTGTTGAGCGTGGTGAACTTGCCGAATGTCTGAGTATAATTGACTTGAGCGAACGAGTTGGTGTCCCAGATGCGTTCTCCGCGACGCCATACGTTGTTGACTATCGCCCCCGGCACGCCACGCTCGGAATTGTAGTTGTAGACCTTGAAATGCCACTGTCCTGACTTCACCACACCATTGAGATTAGCCTCCAGGCGAGTGGCGTTAATGTCGCCGTTCTGGCGCACGGCTGTTGTGTCGTATGCCAGTTCTCCAGCCGGATTGACACGCCGGTAACGGAATTTGTACTTTCCGCTCGAATTTATCCATTCCGCGCTAAGCGACGCGTTGACTTTGTCTGACAATTTCAGCTCCAGCAACGCCGACGGATTGAGCAGGTCGAACGAGCCAGCCCGCAGCGTGGCGCGCAGATGATATGTCTCTCCTCCGTTGAATTCAGGAGTGCGCGTTCGTATATAAATAGATCCAGCCGAGCCGAAATCCTTGGCAGGCTGAAGAATCTCGCTTTTCTGACCGTTGTATAACGAAATGCCGTCGATATTGTCGAGCGAGAACTGCCCCAGGTCGACTTGTCCGTTTTGTGCGTTGCCGAGCTCCACACCGTCATAAACCACACCGGTGTGGTTGGTGCCCATTGATCGGATGTTTACCGTCTTTATACCACCCACTCCCCCATAGTCCTTCACCTGGACTCCGGAGAAATAGCGCAACGCATCAGCCACACTGTTGCTGTTGAGACGTTTCAGCTCCTCGCCGCTGAGTTTCTGCGCAGGGATGACATCAATCTGCGGCACCGTGGCTGTGACAACAACCTCTTTCAGATTGAGCATCCGTTCCGCGGTTGTGTCCTGTGGTTCTGCCGCCAAAACTCCAAGCGAGGGCAAGCATAAAAACAATAAAGGAAAAATCGGCTCAGTAGAAATTTAGTGGGGATAAGCATATAAATTGGCGAT
>UMGZ01001197.1_pt1 | contig 31780 bp, 21 predicted proteins | sample 1965421 | NCBI WGS metagenome assembly UMGZ01 (sample SAMEA4836087, study PRJEB28245) | human gut metagenome | biome: gut microbiome; material: fecal sample | place: Denmark | collected 2008
GCTTCTATTCTTAAATCAAGAATCGGAGGAAAAACGAACATTCAATTTATATATAAAATAAGAAAGCTATGGCTAAAGAAACATTTGTGCGCACCAAACCGCACGTAAACATTGGTACAATTGGTCACGTTGACCATGGTAAGACTACTCTTACTGCTGCCATTTCTAAGACTCTTCACGATAGAGGCTTCGGCGGCGAGGATGTTAAGTCTTTCGACCAGATCGATAACGCTCCTGAGGAGAAAGAGCGTGGTATCACTATCAACTCAGCTCACATCGAGTACGAAACAGAAAAGCGTCACTATGCACACGTAGACTGCCCGGGTCACGCCGACTACGTTAAGAACATGGTAACTGGTGCTGCTCAGATGGACGGTGCTATCCTTGTAGTTGCTGCTACTGACGGTCCTATGCCTCAGACACGTGAGCACGTACTTCTCGCTCGTCAGGTAAACGTACCGCGTATGGTTGTTTTCTTGAACAAGTGCGATATGGTAGAGGACGAGGAGATGCTCGAGCTCGTAGAGATGGAGGTTCGCGAGATCCTCGACCAGTACGGCTATGAGGAGGAAACTCCTATCATCCGCGGTTCTGCTCTTGGTGCACTCAATGGTGTAGAGAAGTGGGCTGACAAGGTAATGGAGCTTATGGACGCTGTTGATACATGGATTCAGGAGCCTCCACGTGACCTCGACAAACCATTCTTGATGCCTATCGAGGACGTATTCTCAATCACAGGTCGTGGTACTGTTGCTACTGGTCGTATCGAGACTGGTCGCGTTAAGGTAGGCGACGAGACAGAGCTCCTTGGCCTCGGTGAGGATAAGAAGTGTGTCGTTACTGGTGTTGAGATGTTCCGTAAGATTCTCGACGAGGGTGAAGCTGGCGATAACGTAGGTCTTCTCCTCCGTGGTATCGATAAGAACGAAATCAAGCGCGGTATGGTACTCTGCCACCCGGGTCAGATCAAGCCTCACAAGCACTTCAAGGCTTCTATCTACGTTTTGAAGAAGGAAGAGGGTGGTCGTCACACACCGTTCGGCAACAAGTATCGTCCTCAGTTCTACCTCCGTACTATGGACTGTACAGGTGAGATCAAGCTTCCAGAGGGAGTTGAGATGGTAATGCCTGGTGACAACGTAGAGATCGAGGTTGAGCTCATCTACGCAGTAGCTCTGAACGAGGGCCTTCGTTTCGCTATCCGCGAGGGTGGTCGTACAGTAGGTTCTGGTCAGATCACAAAGATCCTCGAAGACTAATTCGTCGATCCACAGTCTCCTAAGAGGCTGGATTAAATAAATATAGTTCCCGTATCGCTTCGGCATCGGGAACTATCCTACGGGAATAGCTCAGTTGGTAGAGCACTGGTCTCCAAAACCAGGTGTCGGGAGTTCGAGCCTCTCTTCCCGTGCTAAAAAGAAGATAATATGTTTAAGAAGTTTGTAAATTATTGCAAGACTTGTTACGACGAACTTGCGCATAAAACAACTTGGCCAAGTTATGCCGAACTAAACCATAGTGCAGTGATTGTATTATCTGCTTCCCTTGTCGTTGCAGCTGTGGTGTTCGCTATGGACTCTCTGTTCAAGTGGGCTATGAGCATGGTTTACCCAGGTTAATCGTTTTCAAGAAAATGGCTAAGACAGAAAAAAAATGGTACGTGCTTCGTGCTGCCAGTGGTAAGGAATTCAAAGTAAAAGAGTACCTTGACGCTGAGATTAAGCACAATCCATTACTTCAGGCGCATGTTTCGCAAGTGGTTCTGCCGCTCGAGAAACACGCATCTTTGCGTAATGGAAAAAGAGTAATCAAGGAGAAAATATCACTCCCTGGTTATGTGTTCGTAGAAGCTGCCCTCGTGGGCGATGTGGCTCACACGCTACGTTTCATGCCGAACGTTTTAGGCTTTCTTGGAGGCTTGGATAACCCCTCACCAGTTCCGCAGTCGGAAATCAATCGTATGCTCGGTTCATGCGAGGAAACGGAGATTGAAGACAACATTGACATCCCGTACGTAGTTGACGAGACTGTCAAGGTAACAGACGGACCATTCTCAGGTTTCAGTGGCATCATCGAAGAGGTGAATGTCGAGAAGCGCAAACTAAAGGTGATGGTCAAGATCTTCGGACGCAAAACTCCGTTGGAATTAGGTTTTATGCAAGTCGAAAAAGAAGGCTAACGCAAGGTTACGAATGCGTTCAGAATTCTTTTATATTAAATCAATTTAAATATTAACAGACAAAATGGCTAAAGAAGTTGCTGGATTAATCAAATTACAGATTAAAGGTGGCGCTGCGAATCCTTCTCCTCCAGTAGGACCTGCACTTGGTTCTAAGGGTATTAACATCATGGGATTCTGCAAAGAGTTCAACGCCAGAACCCAGGATAAGGCAGGTAAGGTAATTCCTGTTGTTATCACTTACTACACCGATAAATCGTTCAGCTTCGAACTTAAGACTCCTCCTGCAGCTGTACAGCTGAAAGAGGCTGCTAAAGTTAAGAGTGGCTCAGCTCAGCCTAACCGCCAGAAAGTTGGTAAAGTAACTTGGGAGCAGGTAAAAGCAATCGCTGAGGACAAACTGAAAGATTTGAACTGCTTTACAGTTGCATCGGCTATGAGACTCGTTGCTGGTACAGCAAGAAGTATGGGTATCACTGTAGAGGGAGACTTCCCTGAAAATGTTTAATAACTTCAATTTTTAAGAAATGAAACTGACAAAAAATCAAAAATCAGTAGCTGACAAGGTTGAAGCAGGGAAGATGTACACATTGAAAGAGGCTTCAGAGCTGGTAAAGGAAATTACCACTACCAAGTTTGATGCTTCTCTCGATATTGACGTACGCTTGGGCGTTGACCCACGTAAGGCTAACCAGATGGTTCGTGGCGTGGTTTCTCTTCCCAACGGTACCGGTAAGGTAACACGCGTACTCGCTCTCTGTACTCCTGACCAGGAGGCTGCTGCTAAGGAAGCAGGTGCTGACTACGTAGGTCTTGACGAGTATATCGAAAAGATCAAGGGTGGTTGGACAGACATCGACGTTATTATCACTATGCCGTCATGCATGGGTAAGATTGGTCCTATCGGCCGTATCCTCGGTCCGCGTGGATTGATGCCTAACCCTAAGAGCGGCACCGTAACAATGGACGTTGCCAAGGCAGTTAAGGAAGTAAAGCAGGGTAAGATTGATTTCAAGGTTGACAAGGCTGGTATTATCCACACTTCAATCGGTAAGGTAAGCTTCACTCCGGAGGCAATCTATCAGAATGCTAAGGAGTTCATCGCTACCATCATCAAGCTCAAGCCTGCTGCTGCTAAAGGTACATATATCAAGAGTATCTTTATTTCAAGCACTATGAGTAAGGGTATCAAGGTTGATCCTAAATCAGTTGAGTAACTCTAAAAGTTTTGTAAAATGAAGAAAGAAGTAAAAGATACTATTATTGCCGAGCTCGGTGCGAAGCTGAAGGAGTTCCCTCACTTCTACCTCGTTGACCTCGCAGGTCTCAACGCCGAGGCTACAAGCAACCTCCGTCGCAAGTGCTTCAAGAACGATATCAAGATGATTGTCGTTAAGAACACACTTCTCCGCGAGGCTTTCCAGGCAAGCGATATTGATTTCGAGCCTCTGTACGGCGCACTCAAGGGCACTACAGCAGTTATGTTCGCTCACACAGCTAACGTTCCTGCAAAGCTCCTTAAGGAATACGCTAAGGAAGGTGTACCTGCACTTAAGGGTGCATATGCTGAGGAGACAATCTTCGGCGCAGATCAGCTCGAGGCTCTCGTAGCTATCAAGAGCAAGAACGAGGTTATTGCAGAAATTGTTGCACTGCTCCAGTCACCTGCAAAGAATGTTATCTCTGCTCTTCAGTCAGGCGCAAACACTATTCATGGTGTGCTTAAGACTTTGGGCGAGCGTCCTGAGTAATATAACTACAAGTCAAAGAACATTAACATTAAAAACAATTAAAATTTAAATACAATGGCAGATATTAAAGCTCTTGCTGAAGAATTGGTAAATCTTACAGTAAAGGAAGTAAACGAGTTGGCAACAGTCCTCAAGGACGAGTATGGTATTGAGCCTGCTGCTGCAGCTGTAGCTGTAGCTGCTGGTCCTGCAGCAGGTGGTGCTGATGCAGCTGAGGAGAAGACATCTTTCGATGTTGTCCTCGCTGAGGTAGGTGCTGCAAAGCTCCAGGTTGTAAAGGCAGTTAAGGAAGCTTGCGGTCTTGGCTTGAAGGAAGCTAAGGACCTCGTAGACGCTGCTCCTGCTAAGATCAAGGAAGGTCTCTCTAAGGAAGAGGCTGAGAACTTGAAGAAGGCTATCGAGGAGTCAGGTGCTAAGGTAGAGCTCAAGTAATAACAGCTTACAATTCAAATGTCGGGTTTAACGCTGCTAAGCAGTATTTAGGAAAGGTTAACCCGATATTTTAAAATTAGCAAATATGGTTAGGATCTTCCAAGTAGGTGGGTCCTAACCTTTTTGTGTCTTTCCGCTTATTTAGATTTTTTATCACCCATAATAACTTCTGATGGCTTCAAAAATTGTTGATAACAGAGTAAATTTTGCCAGCGTCCATAATCCGTTGCCATATCCGGATTTCCTCGATGTGCAGTTAAAGTCTTTCAAGGACTTCTTACAGTTAGACACTCCGCCTGAGGAACGCAAGAATGACGGTTTGTATAAGGTGTTCTCAGAGAACTTCCCTATCACCGACACACGTAACAATTTCGTTCTTGAGTTCTTGGATTACTATATCGACCCGCCACGCTACTCCATTGATGAGTGTCTTGAGCGCGGTCTTACATATAGCGTACCTTTAAAGGCTAAGATGAAACTCTACTGTACGGATCCCGATCACGAAGACTTCGGCACATTCATACAGGACGTATTCCTTGGCACTATCCCATACATGACCGATAACGGCACATTCGTTATCAACGGTGCAGAGCGCGTTGTTGTTTCGCAGTTGCATCGTTCGCCAGGTGTGTTCTTTGGTCAGGGTGTGCACGCCAATGGTACAGTGCTCTACTCGGCACGTATCATCCCATTCAAGGGTTCATGGATTGAGTTCGCTACCGACATCAACAACGTGATGTATGCCTACATCGACCGTAAGAAGAAGTTGCCCGTAACAACTCTTCTGCGTGCTATGGGCTTCGAGCAGGATAAGGATATCCTTCAGATATTCGACCTTGCTGAGGAAGTGAAGGTGAACAAGAAGAACATGAAGGCTGCCATCGGTCGTAAGCTCGCTGCACGTGTATTGAAGACCTGGAACGAGGACTTCGTAGACGAAGATACAGGCGAGGTTGTATCTATCGAGCGTAACGAGATGATTATGGAGCGCGAGACAGTGCTCACCGAGGAGAACATCGATGACATCCTCGAGTCGGGCAGTGCTTCTATCCTTCTCCACAAGGATGCAGAGGCAGCTACACGCTACTCAATCATCTTCAACACACTCGCTAAGGACCCGTCTAACTCTGAGAAGGAGGCAGTGCTCTACATCTACCGTCAGCTCCGCAATGCTGACCCTGCTGATGACGCATCAGCACGCGAGGTGTTCCAGAATATATTCTTCTCTGACAAGCGTTACGACCTCGGCGAGGTAGGACGCTACCGTATCAATAAGAAGCTTGGTCTCGATATCGACTCTGAGACACGTGTTCTTACAAAGGAGGATATCATTGCCATCATCCGCTATCTCATCCAGTTGGTTAACTCTAACGCAACTGTTGACGATATTGATCACCTCTCTAACCGTCGCGTACGCACCGTAGGCGAGCAGCTCAGCAACCAGTTCTCTATCGGTCTGGCACGTATGAGCCGCACTATCCGCGAGCGTATGAACGTGCGTGATAATGAGGTGTTCCAGCCGACCGACCTTATCAACGCCAAGACTATCTCAAGCGTTGTTAGCTCGTTCTTCGGAACCAACCCATTGTCGCAGTTCATGGACCAGACCAACCCGCTTGCCGAGGTTACTCACAAGCGTCGTCTTTCAGCTCTTGGTCCTGGCGGTCTTTCACGTGAGCGTGCAGGCTTCGAGGTGCGCGACGTTCACTACACACACTACGGACGTCTTTGCCCGATTGAGAGTCCTGAGGGTCCGAACATCGGTCTTATCTCGTCTCTCTGCGTTTATGCAACTATCAACGAGCTCGGCTTCATCGCCACTCCTTACCGCCGTGTAAAGGATTCGCTCGTCGACCTCAATAACGACCACGTTGTTTACCTCACCGCTGAGGAGGAGGAAGACCACGTAATCGGTCAGGGTAATGCTCCTCTGCGTGAGGACGGCTCGTTCATCCGCGACAACGTTAAGTGTCGTCAGAACGCCGAGTTCCCTGTAGTACCGCCATCAGACGTAGACCTCATGGACGTTGCTCCGCAGCAGATTGCATCTGTATCAGCAGGTCTTATCCCGTTCTTGGAGCACGACGACGGTCACCGCGCACTCATGGGATGTAACATGATGCGCCAGGCAGTGCCATTGCTTCACAACGATGCACCTATCGTAGGTACGGGTCTTGAGAAGCAGGTGTGCGAGGACTCTCGTACAATGATTACTGCAGAGGGCGAAGGCGTTATCGAATACGTTGACGCTACAACAATCCGCATCCTCTACGACCGCACCGACGATGAAGAATTCGTAAGCTTCGAGCCGGCTCTCAAGGAGTACCGCATACCGAAGTTCCGCCGCACCAACCAGAACATGACCATCGACTTGCGTCCTATCTGCAACAAGGGTCAGCGCGTCAAGAAGGGCGACATCCTCACCGAGGGTTATGCTACAGAGAATGGCGAGCTCGCACTCGGTCGTAACCTCCTCGTGGCTTACATGCCGTGGAAGGGTTACAACTATGAGGACGCTATCGTGCTTTCAGAGCGTATGATTCGCGACGACGTGCTTACATCTGTACACGTTGACGAGTACTCACTCGACGTTCGCGAGACAAAGCGTGGTATGGAGGAGTTCACAAGCGATATTCCTAACGTTTCAGAGGAAGCTACAAAGGACCTCGACGACAATGGTATCGTTCGCATCGGTGCACGTATCGAGCCAGGCGACATCCTTATCGGTAAGATTTCGCCGAAGGGCGAGAGCGATCCGTCGCCGGAGGAGAAACTGCTCCGCGCCATCTTCGGCGATAAGGCAGGCGACGTGAAGGACTCTTCACTCAAGGCAAACCCATCGCTCAGCGGTGTTGTTATCGACAAGAAACTCTTCTCTCGTGCCGTTAAGACACGCGAGTCAAAGAAGCAGGACAAGGTGATACTCGCCAAGATTGACGAGGAATACGAGGCAAAGAACGACGACTTGAAGGACATTCTTGTTGACAAGCTCCTCACACTCACCGAGGACAAGGTTTCGCAGGGTGTTAAGGACTACTCAGGTGCTGAGATTATCACAAAGGGCACCAAGTTCACATCTACAATGCTGAAGAACCTCGAGTACGACGGCATTCAGTCGAACGACTGGACCGGCGACGAGCACACCGATAAGCTCATTTCTAAGCTCATCATGAACTACATACGCAAGTACAAGCTGCTCGACGCAGAACTCAAGCGTAAGAAGTTCGCTATCACTATCGGCGACGAGCTGCCGTCAGGCATCCTCCAGATGGCTAAGGTCTACGTAGCTAAGAAGCGTAAGATTGGTGTAGGTGATAAGCTTGCAGGTCGTCACGGTAACAAGGGTATCGTATCTAAGATTACACGTATGGAGGATATGCCATTCCTCGAGGATGGTCGTCCAGTCGACTTGGTACTGAACCCGCTTGGTGTGCCTTCACGTATGAACCTCGGTCAGATCTTCGAGGCTATCCTCGGTGCTGCTGGTCGTAAGCTCGGTGTTAAGTTCGCTACACCTATCTTCGACGGCGCTCACCTTGAGGACCTCTCTGAATGGACAGACAAGGCAGGTCTGCCGCATCTCTGCTCTACCCACCTCTACGATGGTGAGACAGGCGAGCGCTTCGACCAGCCAGCTACAGTAGGTGTGACATACTTCTTGAAACTCGGTCACATGGTTGAGGACAAGATGCACGCCCGTTCTATCGGTCCGTACTCGCTCATCACACAGCAGCCACTCGGTGGTAAGGCACAGTTCGGTGGTCAGCGTTTCGGTGAGATGGAGGTTTGGGCTATCGAGGCATTCGGTGCCAGCCACGTGCTTCAGGAAATTCTGACAATCAAGTCCGACGATACAGTGGGCCGTTCTAAGGCTTACGAGGCTATCGTTAAGGGCGACCCAATGCCTACACCAGGCATCCCAGAGTCGCTCAACGTGCTCTTGCATGAGCTCCGCGGTCTTGGTCTGAGCATCAAACTTGATTAATCCGAACATCCCAAAACTATAGAAATATATGGCTTTCAAGAAAGATATAAAAGTTAAGAATAATTTCACGAAGATTACCATCGGACTCGCCTCTCCGGAGGAAATCCTGGAAAATTCGTATGGTGAGGTTACCAAGCCAGAGACCATCAACTATCGCACCTATAAGCCAGAGCGCGACGGCTTGTTCTGCGAGCGCATCTTCGGTCCGACACGCGACTATGAGTGTGCCTGCGGCAAGTACAAGCGCATCCGTTACAAGGGTATCGTTTGCGACCGATGCGGTGTTGAGGTGACGGAGAAGAAGGTACGCCGTGAGCGTAGCGGACACATCGAGCTCGTTGTGCCAGTGGCTCACATCTGGTACTTCCGCTCGCTGCCTAACAAGATTGGTTACTTGCTCGGTATGCCGGCAAAGAAGCTCGACGCTGTTATCTACTACGAGAAGTACGTAGTTATCCAGCCAGGTGCGTTCGAAGGACGCACCGACGAGCAGGGCGAGGAGTACAACGGTTCGCACAAGATGGACCTCCTCTCAGAGGAAGAGTATCTCGACATCATCGAGAACAAGCTCGGCTCTGAGAACGACCTTCTTGAGGACACCGACCCGAATAAGTTCATCGCAAAGATGGGTGCAGAGGCTGTTTACGACCTGCTCGCAGGTCTCGACCTCGACTCTCTTTCATACGAGTTGCGCGACCGTGCCAACAACGACTCTTCGCAGCAGCGTAAGACAGAGGCTTTGAAGCGTCTGCAGGTTGTAGAGGCATTCCGCGGAAGCAAGGGCGTAAACCGTCCGGAGTGGATGATCATGAAGATTATCCCTGTTACTCCGCCGGAGCTCCGTCCGCTCGTTCCGTTGGACGGTGGTCGTTTCGCAACATCCGACCTCAACGACCTCTATCGTCGTGTTATTATCCGTAACAACCGTCTGAAGCGTCTCGTAGAGATTAAGGCTCCTGAGGTAATCCTCCGCAACGAGAAGCGTATGCTTCAGGAGGCAGTGGATAGCCTCTTCGACAACTCACGCAAGTCGAGTGCCGTTAAGAGCGATGCCAACCGTCCGCTGAAGTCACTTTCCGACTCGCTGAAGGGTAAGCAGGGACGTTTCCGTCAGAACCTCCTCGGTAAGCGTGTCGACTACTCAGCACGTTCGGTTATCGTTGTAGGTCCGGAGCTGAAGATGGGCGAGTGCGGTCTGCCGAAACTTATGGCAGCCGAGCTCTACAAGCCGTTCATCATCCGCAAACTCATCGAGCGCGGCATCGTGAAGACCGTGAAGAGTGCTAAGAAGATTGTTGACCGTCGCGAGCCGGTTATCTGGGACATCCTCGAGAACGTTATGAAGGGTCACCCCGTAATGCTCAACCGTGCGCCGACACTTCACCGTCTCGGTATTCAGGCGTTCCAGCCGAAACTCATCGAGGGTAAGGCAATCCAGCTCCACCCGTTGGCATGTACAGCGTTCAACGCCGACTTCGACGGTGACCAGATGGCTGTCCACCTTCCGTTGAGCAACGAGGCTATCCTCGAGGCTCAGGTGCTGATGCTTCAGAGCCACAACATCCTCAACCCTGCCAACGGTGCTCCTATCACAGTGCCGTCACAGGATATGGTGCTCGGTCTCTACTATATCACAAAGCTCCGCCCAGGTGCTAAGGGCGCAGGTCTTTCGTTCTACGGCGACGAGGAAGCTATCATCGCTTACAACGAGGGCAAGTGCGACCTCCACGCTCCGGTTAAGGTAATTGTGAAGGACCTCGTAGACGGTCAGCTCCAGAAGCGTATGGTGGAGACATCAGTCGGACGTGTCATCGTCAACCAGATTATCCCAGAGGAAGTAGGCTTCTTCAATGATATCATCTCTAAGAAGACACTGCGCGGACTCATCTCCGACGTTATTAAGGCTGTAGGTATGGCTCGCGCCTGCGAGTTCCTCGACGGCATCAAGAACCTCGGTTACCGCATGGCTTACGTTGCAGGTCTTTCGTTCAACCTTGACGATATCATCATCCCGCCAGAAAAGAAGGAAATCGTGGAGCGCGGTCACGAAGAGATTCGCGCCATCCAGGACAACTATAACATGGGCTTCATCACTGAGAACGAGCGTTACAACCAGGTAATCGATACTTGGACTCACGTGAACAACGACCTCGCAAGCATCCTTATGAAGGAGATGACCGAGGCAGACCAGGGCTTCAACGCCGTATTCATGATGCTCGACTCTGGTGCCCGTGGTTCTAAGGACCAAATCAAGCAGCTCTCAGGTATGCGTGGTCTTATGGCTAAGCCTATGAAGGCAGGTGCTGAGGGACATCAGATTATCGAGAACCCGATTATCTCTAACTTCAAGGAGGGTATGTCAGTGCTCGAGTACTTCATCGCTTCGCACGGTGCTCGTAAGGGTCTTGCCGATACCGCTATGAAGACAGCCGACGCCGGTTACCTTACACGTCGTCTTGTAGACGTTTCGCACGACGTAATCATCTCTGAGGAGGATTGCGGCACACTGCGCGGTCTTGTCTGCACAGCGTTGAAGAACGGCGACGAGATAGTTTCCTCACTCGGCGAGCGCATCCTCGGTCGTGTGTCAGTACACGACGTTGTCGACCCACGTACTGGCGAGGTTATCGTCAACGCTGGCGAGGAGATTACAGAGGCTAAGGCACAGCTCATCGAGAACTCTCCGATCGAGAGCGTAGAGATTCGTTCGGTGCTCACTTGCGAGAGCAAGAAGGGCGTCTGCATGAAGTGTTACGGCCGCAACCTCGCTACACAGCGCATGGTACAGCTCGGCGAAGCTGTCGGTGTCATCGCAGCTCAGGCTATCGGTGAGCCGGGTACACAGCTTACTCTCCGTACCTTCCACGCCGGTGGTGTGGCTGGTAACGCAGCAGCCAACGCTTCTATCACAGCAAAGAACGACTGCAAGCTTAAGTTCGAGGACCTCCGTGTCGTTCCGTTCGTAGAGAACAACGGCGAGAAGGATGTCAACTGCCAGATGGTAGTGAGCCGTCTTACAGAGTTGCAGTTCGTCGACCCGAATACCGACATCGCACTCGCTTCTGTCAACGTGCCTTACGGTTCTTCGCTCTACTTCAAGGAGGGCGACGTTGTCAAGAAGGGCGACCTCATCGCTAAGTGGGACCCGTTCAACGCCGTTATCGTTACCGAGTACGCAGGTACTCTCCGCTTCAACGACGTTATCGAGGGCATCACATACCGCGCTGAGACCGACGAGGCAACAGGCCTTACCGAGAAGATCATCACCGACTCTAAGGACAAGTCGAAGGTTCCGACCTGCGACGTGCTCGACGCAAACGGTGAGGTAATCGGTACATACAACTTCCCGGTAGGCGGACACGTAGTATGCGACGACGGTCAGACCGTCAAGACCGGTACCACTCTCGTTAAGATTCCACGTGCAGCAGGTTCTGCAGGCGATATCACCGGTGGTCTTCCACGTGTAACTGAGCTCTTCGAGGCTCGCAACCCGTCTAACCCAGCTGTCGTATCAGAAATCGACGGTGAGGTAACAATGGGTAAGGTGAAGCGTGGCAACCGCGAGATCATCGTTACATCGAAGACTGGCGACCAGCGCAAGTACCTCGTATCGCTCTCTAAGCAGATTCTTGTACAGGAGCACGATGCCGTACGCGCAGGCACACCGCTTTCTGACGGTATCATAACTCCGGGCGACATCCTCGCCATCAAGGGTCCTACCGCCGTTCAGGAGTACATCGTTAACGAGGTGCAAGACGTTTACCGTCTGCAGGGTGTGAAGATCAACGACAAGCACTTCGAGATTATCGTTCGCCAGATGATGCGCAAGGTACAGATCGACGAGCCGGGCGATACAACATTCCTCGAGCAGGAGATGGTAGACAAGCTCGACTTCGCAGAGGAGAACGACCGCATCTGGGGCAAGAAGTACGTCACCGACGCAGGTGACTCTGACGTGCTCAAGGTTGGTCAGATTGTTTCGGCACGCAAGCTGCGCGACGAGAACTCAAGCCTCAAACGCCGCGACCTCCGTCTCGTTCAGGTTCGCGACACCGTGCCTGCTACATCTACACAGATTCTGCAGGGTATCACACGCGCCGCACTCCAGACCAAGAGCTTCATCTCGGCTGCTTCGTTCCAGGAGACAACCAAGGTGCTCAACGAGGCTGCTATCCGCGGTAAGGTCGACTTCCTTGAGGGTATGAAGGAGAACGTTATCTCCGGTCACCTCATCCCGGCAGGTACCGGTCTGCGTCAGTGGGACAAGCTCATCGTGGGTTCACGCGAGGAGTACGACCGTATGCAGGCTAACCGCCGCAACGTGACCGACTACTTAACGAGGAGTCAGCTGAATAAAGCATAAATCCTGATATCACTGTCCGGTTCTTTAGCCGGACAGCGGTATGACAGAATAAAAACAGAAAACGCTGCAAGCGAGTCTTCACCGACTGCTTGCAGCGTTTTTGTATATATGTGTATATATAACAATGAACACAGAGAAAAGTAGGATGTTCTCTGTGCTCATTATATTATTTACGCTCCTTTATTCACAATAAGGGCGTCATGTAAAGCGGAAGATAGGTGATACCATCCTCCACCTTGTAGTCGGCTGCATGCAAAACCGTAGGAGAGGTCATGTATTCTCCAAACTTCTTCATACACTTTGTTATGGAAGACAACGTATAGTTCTTGCCGCTTTTGACTTCTATCGGGCGAATATTATGACGTGTTGTGACTTTGTCCTTTTGGAGCAAGAAGTCTATCTCCATCCGATTTTCGGCTTCTTCTGATGACTTACTATAGAAAAATAGCTTGTTGCCGTTTGCTGTCAGCATTTGTGCCACAATATTCTCAATGAGCATCCCTTCGTTCACTTCCAGTTTTCCAAAGAGCAATTTCTGATAAATCTCAGACGAGACAATACCCTTTTCGTCAAAAGCGTGACTGATTAACAATCCCGTATCGTTCATGTAGCACTTCAGAGTAGTACGATCTTCGTTCATCTTCAGTCCGATGTTAGGCTCTGTCGAGTTGTAGCAGATGTTAACGACTCTTGCATCCTTCAGCCAGAAGAAAGCATCGTCCCAATCACGATATTTAGCACCTGGTTTTAGAGCAGACAGCCGGAACTTCTTCTCATGCTTTGAAAGCTGAGGAGGAATCTGATCGAATATTGACGCCACCTTGTCGGAAATCTCACTTGCGTAGTTGAATATGTCGTTACGGTAGATGGTCAGCACGTCGCGTTTGGCGGCATCTACGGCATCAAAATCTTTTGTCTCAATATACTTCTTGACGGCTTGTGGCATTCCTCCTACTATCATATAGAGACGAAACGCATCCATTGCCTGACGATGGAAAGCTTGTCCCATCGGCTTCCTCTCTGCATACATCTTACGTATCAAGTCCATCAGCATGTCATTACCAGTGGCCCAAAGAAACTCTTCAAAGTCCATTGGGTACATCTGTATAGGTCGTTCTTCCGATGGGAGTACGATGCCTTGTGTATTTTTCTTAATGCTTACCAGCGAACCTGTCTCTATGTAATCGTATCGACCATCTTTTACTAGAAACTTGATGGCAGCTCTCGCCCTGGGACACAGTTGCACCTCGTCAAGAATGATAAGTGACTTGCGTTCGTGTAGCCTCACCTTGTAGTGCTGACTCAGATAGAGAAATAGCATGTCAAGGTCTTCCAGATAGAGGTCGAACCAGTCTCTGACCATCTGAGGAGCCTTGTTGAAGTCGATGAGGATATACGACTCGTATTCAATCTTGGCGAACTTCTCTACAATATAACTCTTACCTATGCGTCGTGCACCCTCAATGAGTAGTGCCACTTCGCCGTTTCTTTTCTCCTTCCAGTCAAGGAGCTGTTGATATATTTTTCGCTTCATAGTAACGTCTTTTACACCTTTTTGAGATATCTGACTTTCAAGCAATACACCTTTTTGAGATTTATTACGATGTAAATATACACCTTTTTGAGATTTGTTGCAAGTGTAATATTGAAAATTAATAGTGATGCTATAAAACTGAGATTAGGTTTCTATGAAGTCAACAAGTTTATTAACAGCGTCTTGCGGAATTTCTTCGCAATGTTGTCGAGCACCTTCTCGTTCTCGTCCTCCGTCAGCCGACCGGCGTAGCGGTCGTACATATAAATCTTTGCACTCTTCATAGTTGGTGATGTTATGATGTAGTGAGGTGTTGAGATGGTGAGGTGTTGAGATATGTATTATTGGTGTTGTTTGTGGGTGCGTGGGTATGGCATGATGCCATACCCTCCTACAGATTGTACGGCATATCTCACCACCTCACCATCTCACCACCTCAACTTTTATTAATCTGTATCGCGCCAACTTCGTGTCCGAACAGCGCGAGCACCTGGTTTATTTTGTCTATGCGCAGCGTCTGCTTACCCTGCTCCAGTTCGCGTACGAAGCGCAGTCCCACGCCCGACTTCTCCGCTAAGTCCACCTGCGTGAGGTTGAACATACGTCGGCGTTCCTTTACAAATGCTGCTATTGATGTCTCCATATATATACAATTATACCCTTTCGGGTGCAAATATATAAAATTTATTTGATATTGCACCCGAAAGGGTATAATTATGCTTTCATTTTACTTATTATCTTAAATTAGCAGACAAAGTCTTTCCTTATATTCTTTAGATTTTTATCGTGCGCATACGCATATCTGCACGATAGAAATCCAAAGACGTTCAAATTAGGACACGACACCCCTTTCCCCATTGGGGATTGAGATTCAAAAGCCTCGAAAAAAGCCTTGCTTGCGTAAAAAAATCCTTCGAAAGGAGTGATTTTATCAGATTTTATGTTTATCTTTGCCATATATATGTCAGATATTCTTTATTTGAGTTTTAAGTAGCACTAAGGTAAGTGAATTTTCTGGCATATGCAAGTATTGGGTAATTCATTGCTATCCAATGACTTGCTTTCTTGTAAAAATAACAAGTCTGCTAATCTAAAGAAAACATTAAACGATGAAAAAAATTTTCTATTTGTTTCTGACATTGGCAATAGTGACATTGTCAGCGTGTTCAGACGACGACCAGTCAAGTTTGAATTTCAACAGTATCAAGGGCAGAGCTGTCATCAAAGGTAAGGTGACCTACGAGCCGGGCTTCCAAAAGGGTGCAGCCGACAACGAGCTTATCCTGCAGAAGGTTGCCGCCGCAGGGGCAGTGGTAACTGTAGAGGTGGCGAACAGCGAGTATCTCAGCGGTTCTGAGGGTACGAAGAGCTATGAGGTTACTGCCGACGAGAATGGAGAGTACAGCGTAGAAGTGCCTGTAGGTCTGAAATCAATCAACGCAAAGGTGACCGTGAAGGAGTTTAAGGGCGTATCCGTATCGTTTGTCAACAGCGTGCTGCTCACCGTAGAGGGCGTGAAATACGAGACCGCAAATGGTGGCACGTCTGTGACTCTCTCCGACGGCAACACAACGACAACCAACATCTCTCTCAGCCAGATGGCTAAGGAGAAGCAGGACATCATTGCCACACGCAACCTGAAGGCTATGGTGAAGGGCCGCATAATGGTGCCAGCCGAGGACTTTATCTATGGTTACAACAATGAAATCACTGGCATCAAGCGGGGTTCAAAGGCGCTTGCAAACGCAAAGTTCTCCCTGAGATTCACCAACAGTAGCGACAACCGCCAGTTCCGCTATGACATCACCACATCAGCCAATGGTGAGTTCGCATTCACCGCTGACCTCTTCGACAATTGGCAAATGAACCAGACAATGGTAAGGGTTGAGGTTCCGGCTTTCAGTGGCAAGATGACACACTACTATTGCAACTACGGCGAGAACAACAATTTCTGGGGCAATCAGGAAATCAACGTATATTACAATCCTACATCCAGCGAATCCGTTAGTCTGACGGAGAAGAATAGTGCTGTGGCATACGATATAGAGGACGTGTTGGTATCTGACTTTGCCGTGACAAGCGACAAGAAGCAGATTAAGGGTATCGGCATCGTAGAAGTTGACTATGACGAGGACGGCAATAAGCTGTATTACACGAACGACCCTTGGAACTTGAATAACAAATAATAAACTGGAAGATCAGCATGAGAAAGTCATTTATCATAGCAGCTGTGGCACTGGCTCTGTCAGTCACAGCCAGCGCACAAGACAAGGCAGACCGTGTGTATGGTCCGCAGAAGGGTTCATGGGCTATCGGTGTGGGACTGGATCCCGTAAGTCACTACCTTGGCAACATGTTCAACGGCAATACGAACAACGAGCTGGAAGACCTCAACGGTGAGCCTCTCTCGTACGACAAGGAGAAAATAGCTCCCCTCACCAGCATCATGGGCAAGTATATGTTCACCGACAAGTTTGGTATCAAGGTAAACATCGGCATGCGCTTCAGAAGCGACAATAAGCGTGCCTACGTGGAGGACCAGAAGGCCACGATGAACGACCCCTTCTCCAAGGACAAGGTTATCGACAAGCATACCACCAAGACTAACGGAGCAAGCTTCGCCATCGGCGTGGAGCAGCGCCTGACGAGCAACAAGCGCCGTCTGCAGGCGTATGTTGACGGAGGCATCGTGTGGGCATTCGAGACCGAGAGCCACAGCTATTCATACGGCAACGAGATTACGGCACTGAACCAGAAACCGCTCACGAGCACAAATAATTATGAGACAATGTCGAGCGCAATGCCAAACTGTCGTCTCGTTTCAGACAATGTAGGCAAGACGAAATATCACAACCTGGGTGTGTTCGGCACCATCGGCATCGAGTATTTCCTCACACAGAAGATTTCGTTGGGTGCAGAGATGAATATTGCGGCTGTCTACACCTTCCGCGGCGGCCACAGCGCCGAGTATGAGGGATACAACGTGCAGACACAGAAGGTGGAAAAGTACACCAACGTTGCCGTGCCTTCATCTAGCGCATTCGAGTTCGGCACGAAGAACCTCGGTGCCAACCTGACAATGAACTTCTATTTCTAATCCCCTGCGGGACGCAGAATAGAAACAATAGAACGGAAAGAAGCCTGGAAGCAATCTGCCTCCGGGCTTTTCCTTTTTTATGCAGCCAGTTTTTGGGTTTTAGCCGTTTTGTTCATAATCTTCTTGATATATTATAAGAACAAAGAGAAAAGTCAAATCTCATAGTCTACTCGTTAACTCGTGATAACTTACATATTGATTTTCGTTTACTTCTACTGACATGATGTATTCCTAATGCTTGAACCATAGATTAGAGACCGAAGAACAAAGGCAGAGCCTGAGCTGCAGCAACGAGGAAGATACGCTTACCCCTCGTAAATGTCTCTAATGTAATATTAATCAAGAAAAATTGATGATTTTAAGATAATTCACTGATATTCATTGCAAATACAAAGATTTTGAGTAAATTTATCTCCGCAAAAATGACATAAATGATAAAAGTTCGTAATATATGATTGTAGATAGAAGAAAATACATAGACCAGTTGCGACGCTCAAAGGGCAAGTGTTGGAGCACCAGTCAATGCACGAAACATAGCCAACACCTTCAAGTCGGTTAGCAACGTACAAAACATAACAGATAAGACAGTCTCTATGTATCTTGGATATATGCAGGATGTCTATCTTGTCGAAAAATCTGAGCGTTTCGACATAAAAGGGCGAAAGTATATTGGTAACCTATGCAAGTATTATTATCAGGATATAGGTCTGAGGAATGCCATTATATCCTTTCGGCAGGTTGAACATACTCATTTGATGGAGAATGTTATCAAGGATGAAATGCGTATGCGTGGCTGGTTGGTTGATGTAGGAAATATCATCCAGCGAACCACTAAAGAAGGCGTACAACTGCGCATAACATTAGAAGTCGATTTTGTTTGTAACAAAGGAAGTGAGCGGATATATATTCAGTCTGCGTGGCGTATGCCGGATGCAGAAAAGATGGAACAGGAAAAACGTTCTTTACGTCTAGTGAATGACTCATTCCGTAAAATATTGGTGGTTGGTGAACATACCAAACCATGGAAAGACGAATATGGAATACAAATTCTAAGCATTTACGACTTCTTGTTGAAGCCGGAACTTACAGAAGGAAAATTGTAATAGCAACCTTGACAAATTAACTTATGCGTTAGATATGCTATAGTCCTGTAAAGTTTCTGTGCGTAAAAAATCTACCATATCTTCCAGCATTGCCGTAACTTGCACATTACGAGCACGATAAAGGCTGGCAGATATGCTCTCGAGAGCGATATCTGCCAGTCTATCTACCAGCCTATCTGTCGCCCTGTCTGCCACGCCGGTCTCATTACTCTGCTACCACAACATTATTGCCCCGCTACGGCAACATCATTGCCCTGCTACGGCAACATCATTGTCCTGCTACGGCAATATCATTGTTCTGCTACGGCAATATCATTGTTCTGCTACGGCAATATCATTGTCCTGCTACGGCAATATCATTTTGTTGTTGTTTAACGCGTTGAGTTGACTATTTTCGGGATTAGTTGTAAAGCTAATTGGGACAATTAAGGTGAAAAAACGGGCTTCAATAGTGCGATTATGTGAAATTTTTGGGTGTTTATGTGGTGGATTATGTGAAATTTTGGGTGTTTATAGTGCGGATTATGTGAAAAATAGGGGCGCTTATGCGGCGGATTATGTGAAAATTGAGCTGTTTTAAGTGTGGATTATGTGAAAATAAATACTCAACCACTTGCTTTATAACTATAAAAGACGTATTTTTGCAAAAACATATTTTTAAAAATCATTTTTGAAAAAATCATTTTCTAAAGATGGAGTTTGTAGATAGAATCAAGGAGCAGAAGCGGCTTCAACGTGCCTTTGGCTCAAACAAACGTAAGTTTGTCGTGGTGTATGGTCGGCGTCGTCTTGGCAAGTCGACATTGCTGAAGCGTGTGATAACAGAGGATGATATCTACTTTGAGGCAGCGCGCCAGGAGACGCAAGTGCAGATATCGCTTCTCGCCACTACTATAGCCGACAGGTATGAAGGTTTCGACATGCCGGTATACCCCTCGTGGCATTCGATATTGACGGCGTTCAACAAGGTATGCCGTGAGAATACTGTGCTTGTACTCGACGAGTTCCCGTATATGGTGGAGAAAGATTCGGCGTTGCCCTCTGTTCTTCAGACGCTTGTCGACAGCGGAGAGTTGCGCTATCATCTTGTTGTCTGTGGTTCGTCGCAGCGTATGATGCAGCGTTTCGTGCTTGACAAGTCAGACCCTCTCTATGGACGTGCACACGAGCGTATGAACCTGCGTCCGATACGTCCGCAATATTGGCAGGAGGTCATGCGTTTAGATGCCGTCAGCACCATTGAGGAGTACAGCGTGTGGGGTGGTGTGCCACGCTATTGGGCTCTGCGTGAGGAGTACGGCTCGTTCTGCGAGGCGGTAGAAGAGCTTGTGCTCGACGAGCACGGTATGCTGAACGGAGAACCGAGTGCGTTGTTCGTTGACGAGGCAAGCGACATAGCCCCATTCCAGTCGATAATGACAGCGATTGGGCATGGCAACACGCGCTATTCGGCTGTTGCTTCAGTCATAGGCAAGAAGACGACGGAGATTTCGAAGCCGTTATCGGCACTTGTGGAGATGTCGTATATCTGTAAGGATGTTCCGTTCGGCGAGAGCGAGGAGAAGACGAAGAAGACGCTCTACGTCATAAACGACAACTTTATGGCGTTCTACTACACCTTCATAGAGCCTCACCGCTCGATGCTTGCACTGGGCAGAACGGCGTTTGTTATGCAAAAGATAAGGGCTGGTTTCCCTGCGCATGTCGGCAAGGTGTGGGAACAGTTGTGCCAAGCAGCTGTGTCGGGCAACGAATTGTTCGGACATACATGGAACATGGCGCGCCGTTGGTGGGGCAAGGTGCCCGTGTATGAGGATGGACGCAAGACTCCAGTGGGTTTTGACGACTTGGAGTTTGACGTTGTAGCCGAGGCGGTGGATGCAAAGGATACCATACTTATGGGCGAGTGCAAATGGAAGGCTGCCGACTATGCAGATCGTCTTCTCGTGCAGCTGAAAGCTAAAGCCGAAAAGGCTCCGTTTGCGCAAGGCAAGAAGATTGTTTATGTGCTATTTCTGAAGGAGCCACCTCTTTCTGCTGCCGATTGTCATGTGTTTTTACCTGATGACGTGCTGAAATATCAGCCCGAATAATGGCTGCGGGTGTATGTGTTTTTTAGTCGCGCTGCGCTACTTTTAGTCGAAACCTTACGAAGTTTCGCCAAAAAACGGTATATTTGCAATCGAAAGAAACAAGCGGGGGCGCACGCAGAAGCGGTGCTGCCGAATAAAACTACAGACACATGGCACGATTTTATTCGCTTAAGAAGAAGGACGAGGACGACGCAAAGATAGCCGATCCGTTCGGCGTGCTGCGTCCGAAAGTGAAGAATGCAGAACAACAACAAGTAAACATATACGACATGGCAAAAGCATACGTATTTCTTGCCGACGGATTCGAGGATATCGAGGCGTTGGCTCCGGTTGACATACTCCGCCGCGGCGGAATAGACGTGAAGACAGTTAGCATCAACGCTACAGACATGGTAGCGTCGGCGCACGGCGTGCAGGTGAAGGCGGACATGATGTTCGCCGATGCCGACTTCAGCGATGCCGACCTGCTCATGCTGCCCGGCGGAATGCCTGGCGCGAAGAACCTCGACGAGCATGAGGGCGTGCGCACGGCGCTCGTGCGCCATGCCGAGCAGCAGAAGCTCATCGGTGCCATCTGCGCTGCGCCTATGGTGTTAGGCCATTTAGGTCTGCTCCGCGGCAAACGCGCTACGTGCTACCCGGGCTTCGAGACAGAGCTTGAGGGTGCCACATACACCGCCGAGCCTTGCACCGCCGACGGCAACATCATCACGGGCAAGGGTCCAGGCGCATCGTTCGCCTACGCCTACCGACTGCTCGAGGAGTTCAAGGGCGCGAGTGTCGTTGAGGAGTTGAAGAAAGGAATGATGTACGAGTTTTGAACATCCTCTCACAGGACATAATGTATCTGCCGGGAGTCGGTCCAAATAAGAAGGACGTGCTCAACAAGGAGTTGGGCGTGCGTACCTGGGGCGACCTGCTGGAGTACTATCCATATAAATATGTGGATAGGAGCCGCATCTATGCCATACACGAACTGCAGAGCGACATGCCGTTCGTGCAGATACGCGGCAGGATACTCTCGTTTGAGGAGTTCGAGATGTCGGCACGCAAGAAGCGCGTCGTGGCACACTTCTCCGACGGTAGGGGAGTGGTCGACCTCGTGTGGTTCTCCGGCGCACAGTACATATACAAGACGTATAAGGTGGGCGAGGACTATATCGTGTTCGGCAGACCTACTGTCTACGGCGGACGCTTCCAGTTCTCGCATCCCGAGATAGAGCGCGCATCGGAGTTGCAACTCTCCGAGATGGGTATGCAGCCCTACTACGTCACCACCGAGCAGATGAAGAAGCGCAACATATCGTCGCGCGCTGTGGAGAAGATGGTGAAGGCGATGCTGCAGAAGATAGTTGAGCCGATACCCGAGACGCTGCCAGACTTCATCGTGAACGCACGCCACCTCGTCTCGCGCGACACTGCCCTGCGCTGCGTCCACTATCCGAAGAACGCCATCGAGATGCAGAAGGCGCGCGAGCGACTGAAGTTCGAGGAGCTCTTCTACGTGCAGCTCAACATACTGCGTTACGCCTCCGACCATCGCCGCAAGTACCGCGGCTACGTCTTCTCGCAGGTGGGTGACGACTTCCACCGCTTCTACTCCGAGAACCTCAGGTTCGAGCTGACCGGTGCGCAGAAGCGCGTCGTGCACGAGATACGCGACGACATGCGCTCGGGCAGGCAGATGAACCGCTTGTTGCAGGGCGACGTGGGCAGCGGAAAGACCCTCGTGGCACTTATGACCATGCTCATCGCGCTCGGCAACGGCTATCAGGCGTGCATCATGGCACCAACCGAGATACTCGCCGAGCAGCACTTCGCTACGATACAGGAGTTTCTACACGGTCTCGACATACGCGTCGAACTGCTGACGGGACAGGTGAAGGGCAAGCGCAGACAGGAAGTGCTCGACGCACTCATCGCCGGCGAGGTGAAGATACTCGTCGGCACACACGCCGTGCTCGAAGATCCTGTACGCTTTCAGCGGCTTGGCGTGGCGGTTATCGACGAGCAGCACCGCTTCGGCGTGGCTCAGCGTGCACGCCTGTGGGCTAAGGGCGAGAACCCGCCACACATACTCGTGATGACCGCAACACCAATCCCGCGCACGCTCGCCATGACCATCTACGGCGACCTCGACGTGAGCATCATCGACGAGCTCCCACCCGGCAGAAAACCCGTGCAGACCATACACAAGTACGACAGCCAGATGACATCGCTATATGCCGGCATACGTCAGCAGATACGCCTCGGGCGGCAGGTGTACATCGTCTATCCGCTCATCACCGAGAGCGAGAAGAGCGACCTCAAGAACCTCGAAGAGGGCTACGCCGCACTGTGCGACATCTTCCCCAAATTCAAGATAAGCAAGGTGCACGGCAAGATGAAGTCGAAGGAGAAAGATGCCGAGATGCAGAAGTTCGTTTCGGGCGAGACGCAGATACTCGTCGCAACAACCGTTATCGAGGTGGGCGTGAACGTGCCCAACGCCTCCGTGATGGTGATACTCGACTCGCAGCGCTTCGGACTATCACAGCTTCACCAGCTGCGCGGACGCGTAGGACGCGGTGCCGACCAAAGCTACTGCATCCTCGTCACCACATACAAGCTCTCCGCCGAGACCAGCAAGCGCATCGACATCATGTGCGAGACCAACGACGGCTTCCGCATCGCTGAGGCAGACCTCAAGCTGCGCGGACCAGGCGACCTCGAAGGCACGCAGCAGAGCGGCATCGCCTTCGACCTGAAGATAGCCGACATAGCGCGCGACGGACAAATAATGGCGATAGCCCGCGAAGAGGCGCAGAAGATTATCGACGCCGACCCCACATGCACCTCGCCAGAGTATGCAATGCTGTGGCGACGACTGCGCGAACTGCGCGATACGAACGTCAATTGGGCAGCGATTTCGTAACGACAAGCTGACAGACAGGCTGATACAACGGCGTGCCTGTCAGCTTGTTTGCTGCTTTATGGGCAGCAAATAAAATGTTAAACTTCGTTCAAAAACTGTTAACACAGAGCGCGTTTTGCAATTTTATTCAATATTTTTTCGTACTTTTGCAACGCAATGTTCAAAATGCTATGCCAACATTGCAAATTAACTACTACTGATATCGAATATACTACAATTCGATGACCATCTTTTTGAAGGAATGATATACTCATTCTATTTAAAAAAAAACTGCCTGAAGAATGAATTTGAAGAAAATCATTAAGACATTTGCAATATCGATGTTGCTCGCCGTTACTTCTACAACCGCCAACGCACAAGACCTTCTTGCACGCCAGGCACCGGTAGACCGTAAGATGGCAGCCGTCGACACAATTATGCTTCGCAACATCACTATGCGCGAAGAACTCGAATCGCCCGCAGCAGACCTCTATGCAAACTGGGACAACAAGTACGCACACCGCGCTACCGAGTTGCCCGAAACATTCAATATCGACCTTCGTCACTTCACGATGCCTACCACAAGCCGCGTCATCACCAGCAACTTCGGCTCACGTTGGGGACGCCAGCACAAGGGTCTCGACATCAAGGTGTACATCGGCGACACCATACGCGCAGCCTTCTCTGGCAAGGTGCGCATCGTGCGCTACGAGCGCGGCGGCTACGGCAAGTATATCGTGATACGCCATAACAACGGTTTGGAGACAATCTACGGTCACCTCTCTAAGCAGCTCGTAGAGGAAAACCAGGAAGTACGCTCGGGCGAAGTGATCGGACTCGGTGGTAACACCGGACGAAGCACTGGTTCGCACCTCCACTTCGAGACACGCCTCTGTGGCGTAGCACTCAACCCGGCACTTATGTTCGACTTCCGTGCGCAGGACGTAACGGGCGACTACTACGCATTCAACAAACAGACATACGACAACGAGTCGGTGAACGCTACACGTCTGCGCGGTAAGCAGGACTCTTCTACATTCGCAAGAAGCGGTTCTGCAGACGACTTCGCTACAAACAAGCGCACCACATCAGGTCTGAGCGATCAGATTTCTTACCACAAGGTGAAGAAGGGCGAGACTCTATCGAGCATCGCAAGAAAGCGTGGCGTGACAGTGGATAAGATTTGCAAGCTCAATCACATCTCCAAGACGATGCGTCTGCGTCCAGGACAGATCTTGCGCTACTCTTAAGCCGGCAGAAACCAATTCATTGACGTATATTTTACGATTGTAACAACATAGCAAAGCGACACCAAACAATTTGTGACATAGACATTACAAGTTGTTTGGTGTCGCTTTTTATTTCATTAAAACACATAAAGGATGACACAAGAGAGAGTTAATTTTGGAAGTAAGTTGGGCATGGTGCTTGCAACAGCAGGCTCGGCAGTAGGATTAGGCAACGTATGGCGCTTCCCATACATGGTTGGAGAGAATGGCGGTGCAGCCTTCATTCTGATATACATAATGTGCATAATGCTTCTCGGCATACCTTGCATGATGAGCGAGTTCATCATCGGCAGACATGGAGCCGCCAACACCGCACGTGCCTATTCGCGTATGGACACACATAAGGCGTGGCACATCGTCGGACTAATGGGCGTAATCACCGGTTTCCTCATCACCGGCTACTATGCCGTAGTGTCGGGCTGGTGCTTGCAGTACATCTTTGCCTCTGGTGTAGGCGAACTCCGTGGCGACCCGCAATACATAGCCTCTTACTTTGCCGACTTCTCTGCATCGCCCCTGAGGCCCGTGTTTTGGACAGTAGTAGTGTTCCTGCTCACCCATGTCATCATAGTGCGTGGCGTGCGTGGCGGTATAGAGAAAGCTTCGAAGGCACTGATGCCCACACTCTTCCTGCTATTGTTAGTGGTAGTGGTCTGCTCGTGTCTGCTTCCGGGCGGAGCTGCAGGCATAGAGTTTCTCTTCAAGCCCGACTTCTCGAAGGTTACTGGCAGCGTCTTTCTTGCAGCCATGGGTCAGGCGTTCTATTCGTTAGGACTTAGCATGGGCTGCATTTGCACGTTTGCCAGCTACTTCTCTCGCGAAACCAATCTCCTGAAGTCGGCTGTTAACATAGCTGTCATCGACACCATCATAGCCATTCTTGCCGGTTTGATGATTTTCCCCGCAGCGTTCAGCGTTGGCGTAAGCCCAGATAGCGGTCCGTCGCTCATCTTCATCACCCTGCCCAACGTGTTTCAGCAGGCTTTTGCCGGTGTGCCGCTGCTTGGCACGGTCGTCGCCGTCATGTTCTATATGCTGCTCTCGCTTGCTGCCATCACATCACTCATCTCGCTGCACGAGGTGAGCACTGCGTTCCTTTGTGAGGAGACACGCCTCGACCGCAAGAATGCGGCACGCCTCGTGACGATGGTGTGCTCGGTGATTGGTGCATTCTGCTCGCTCTCGCTTGGCGACAGAGCGTGGCTCAGTATGTTCGGAAAGACGCTTTTCGACTGGTTCGACTTCGTGACCGGACAGCTCCTGCTGCCTTTCGGTGGCATTCTCACTTGCATATTCATGGGCTGGGTGGTGCCGCGCAAGCTGATAAAGGACGAGTTCACTAACTGGGGCACGCTGAGTGGCACCCTCTTCGGTGTCTACCTTCTGCTCGTGCGCTACTTCTGTCCGGTATGCATTATGGCGATATTCCTCAACCAGTTAGGATTGCTCAACATAGCCTTTTAGGTTCTGCTCGTTTGGGAGGGCGTGCATTCTATGAACATAGAGTGCACGCCCTCTCAAATTCTTTATTAAAAATAACCGATATTGTTTTGCTGTGTATTTATTAAGTGTTAATTTTGCAAAACATTTAAACTCGTACGAATTTTGAAGAATCAAACAATTATTTTGCCATTGCTTATTGCTGCTTTTTTATCAAATAATATGCAAGCATATGGCAAACGTCAACCCAAAGCAAAGGTGTCGAACGACAGTACTGCCGTTGCTGATAATGAGATGAGTGTGATGTTGAAGAACATCACCGTGACCGCTTCGCGTGGCGTTGCGCGTAAGACTCCTATCGCAATGAGCGATGTAGACCGTAGGGAAGTGGAGAACAAGCTCGGCAACAACGAGCTGCCCGAAATGCTCAACCAGACTCCGGGTGTGTATGCCACGAAGAACAGTGGCGCATACGGCGACTCGAAGTTGAACATGCGTGGTTTTCAAAACTCTAACGTGGCAGTGATGGTGAACGGCGTGCCCGTCAACGATATGGAGCACGGCGGACTCTACTGGAGCAACTGGGGCGGACTGGGCGAAATGGTGCGCTACATGCAGACGCAGCGCGGACTGGGTGCCAGCAAGGTGTCGGTGCCGTCGGTTGGCGGCACGGTGAACATCGTGACCAAGACCACTGACAGCAAGCGCGGAGGCTATGCTACGTATGGCGTAGGCAACGACGGCTTCAACCATCTGACGGTGTCTGTATCTACCGGTCTTACAAAGTCGGGTTGGAACTTCTCTATGCTCTTTGGCAAGAAATGGGGCGATGGCTACATCCAGGGCACCAACTTTTCTGACTACGACTACTTCTTCGCCGTGAGCAAGCGCCTCGGTCAGCATCATCAGATTGCGCTCACGGGGTTCGGCTCACCACAGTCGCATTACCAACGCAACCAGTACGACGGACTCAGCGTTGAGGGTTGGCAGGACGTGAAGCGCTTCATGGGTGGCAAAAGTGTCTATCGCTATAACCCCGCATACGGTTTCGGAAAGAACGGCGAGCGTAAGTCGTCGGCTTTCAACTTCTATCATAAACCCCAATTCTCGCTTAATCATATTTGGATTATCGACGACAAGTCGTCGCTGAACACGGCTCTCTATATGTCCATCGGACACGGCTACGGCAACTCGGGTCAGGGTATCAACTCCGCATATGCCAACAGCTGGTACGGAGCAGCCAACGGCAAGCTGCGCTACGACTTCCGCCACGCCGACGGCACCTTCGCCTATGACCAGGTGCAGGAGCTGAACGAGCAGAGCGATGCCGGTTCGAAGATGGTGATGGCGCAGAGCTTCAACGACCATATCTGGTACGGACTGCTCTCTACGTACACCCGTCAGCTCGCAAAGGGACTCGACTTCTACGCCGGCCTCGATGTGCGTTCGTACAAGGGCACGCATACGTCGAAGATTTCCGACCTCTACAACGGTGCCTACTACACCGACCTACGCTACCGTAGCAGCGTGAACCCAGCCAACAATGCCGCTGCACTCGACCCCAACTGGCAGTACGAGAAACTGAGCATTGGCGATGTGGTGTGTCGCGACTACGATAGCCATATCGTGCAGCACGGTGTGTTCTCGCAGTTGGAGTACTCCAAAGACCGCATCACGGCATTCGTATCGGGTACGTTGGCAACGTCGCGCTACTGGCGCTACGACCGCTTCTACTACGATGCGGCTCACGCCAAGTCGGACACGAAGAGCTTCGCTTCGGGTAGCATCAAGGGCGGACTGAACTACAACATCGACCGCTACAACAATGTCTTCGCTAATGTTGGATACATCAGTCGCGCACCATTCTTCAGTGGCGGTGTGTTCCTCATGTCACAGTCGAGCAACGAGATAAACAAGGACGCAGTCAACGAGAAAGCATTCTCCTTCGAGCTGGGTTACGGTTTGCGCTATAAGTGGCTCTACGTGGCTCTCAACGCCTACTTCACGAAGTGGATGGACAAGACGACCTCCAAGTCGGGCTACATGAACAACAACACGGAGCTGTACACCATGAGTATGACCGGTGTCAACGCCAAGCACATGGGTGTGGAGCTCGACGTGGTAGCACGCCCCACGCCTTACGTGACGCTCAAGGGTATGCTCTCGCTCGGCAACTGGCGTTGGGACAACAACGCCACGGCTTACTTCTACAACTCGGCAACGCAGCCGCTTGCCAATATCACCACTGGTGCGGTGGCAAGTGGGGTGGGTGCCCCCGACCATCTGAAGTTCACGCTCAACCAGGACGGCATACACGTAGGCGGCTCGGCACAGACCACGGCTGCCATCGGTGGCGAAGTGAAGCTGCTGAAGATGCTGCACATCGGTGCCGACTACACCTACTATGCACGCCTCTACGCCGACTATTCGCTGCCTACGTATGGCGGTGGCGGCGAACTCACACTCAAAGAGCCTTGGCGTGTGCCTGCTGCCGGACAGCTCGACCTCAACGCACGCTACGACTTCAATATCGGCTCGTGCCGTGCTTCAATCTTCGGCGTGGTGAAGAATGTGCTCAACTACGAGTACATTCAGGATGCCTTCTACGATGGTACAAACAACGGCTGGAAGGATGCCTACCGCGTGTTCTACGCCTTCGGACGTAGATTCTCAGTGAAGTTGAAAATAGCCTTTTAAGAGTAAGATAAGAATAAGAAAATGAAACTGATACATTATATAATACTTGCAGCGGTAGCCGTGCTTACTTCTTGCGGCGACTTCAACGAAAATCTTGACGGTTTCGACAAGAATACATACAAGCCTACTGATGTGAAGAAGGTGGACGTGGAGCTGACGGATGCCGATTACGAGAAGATAGCATCGCTGATGAAGGACGACGACCTCAAGACGAAAAAGTTCTTCGTTAGTGGCAGTTATGCCGCACAGTGCATATCCGTATGGCTCAAGCAGAAGTATCCCACGGCTGACAACGGCTCGTCGGTGACGGTCACTTACCGCATGCTTACTCAGTTTGCGATGAAAACGACCGACACGGGCAACCAGTCGGAGAAGAACGAGCCGAAGAACGTAACCAATCCGTTCGAGAAGATTGCCGGCGAGTGGAAGTACAACCCGAGCGTGGTGCTGACCCTGCCTAACGAGAAGGGCAACGCTACGAGCAAGTCGTTCTATAACCGCATTATAATATGGGTGAATATAAAGTACGACGAGCCGAACGGCTTCGGCCAGTTCAACCCTGGTGGCTATCTCAACAGCTTTGCCGACACCGAGTATTTCAGCGGTTGCAGCTACTACAAAAACCGTGTGGAGTGGGTAGCGGCTGATGCCAAGAGCAATACCCCGGGCGTCTACGGAGGCATGACCGACGAGGAAGTGATAGCCACCATGCAGCGCAACCTTATCACCACGTTCGCCGTGTCGCTCAGCGAGGGTTTCGAGAACGCAGAACCGGTGGAGGGAATGGACGTTACGTACACCGTTAATTTCGTGGCACACATGAAGGGCAATAAACTGGTGCCCTACACGATACAGTATCTTGTGACGGGTAAGGGCGAGTTTACATACGTTGAAGGCTCGCTGAAACCAGTCAACTAAATGAAAACATTAACTATGCGAACAGGTCTTTTGCTGCTTTTGTCAGTATTGCTGAACTTGCCGCTATGGGCACACAAGGGCAAGGCGCAGGTGTCACATAAGAATGTGGCACCCGTAGTTGTCGTGTCGTCATACAATCCCGATGTGAAGAGCATCAGCGACAACCTTTATGCGTTCTACGAGCAATATACCAAGAGCGGACTGCCCAACCCCATTGCGGTGGAGGATATCAACGCCCAGAACCTGCCCGACGGCAAGCGGTGGAGAATTCGTTTGAAAAGGGTGCTCAATAAGTATTATAGCCGTGGCAATCGACCAGCCTGCATCGTGCTGCTTGGCATGGAGGCGTCGTCGGCTTACTTATCCTTCGACGACGATGAGGAACTGAGACAGACACCAGTGGTTGTGGGTCTGCGAAGCTCGGCAATCGTGAAGATGCCGCAAGACTCCGTCGATTTCAAGAAGTGGGACCCCGTGGCGTATGACGTTACCACCGACTTCAAGCATTTCAACATCGTGGGCGGTGAGGTGTATCATTATGACATGAAGAAGAACTTCGACCTCATAAAGCACTTCTATCCCAAGTGCGACACGCTCACCTTTATGTCCGACAACACGTTAGGTGGTGTCACCATGCGCGCCCTCTTCAAGCAGTACGCGAAGACCGACCACCGCTTTGTGGTGAGATATATCGACGGCAGAACGATGACGTTTGTTGATGCCGATGAGGCCATCTCCGACCTCCCGCACACACAGGCAATGCTGATAGGTACATGGCGCGTAGACAACTCTAACCGCTACGTAGTGCGCAATACTACATACACCTTCTGCAAGAACAATCCGGAACTGCCCACATTCTCCATATCTGACGTGGGTATCGGCCACTGGCCCGTGGGCGGCTATTCGCCGTGCTACCACATCATGGGCGGTACGCTTGCCGACGATGTGGTGGCGTTCCTGAAGACAGGTAAGAAGAAGCCCGTAGCATTGGCTAACTGTAAGTATATCTTCGACTTCAATCGCCTACAGGAGCTGCACCTCTCACTCGATGGCATCAACGTGAAATACGAGATGGTGAACACGCCCATGAGCATCTTCAAGGAGTATTTCAAAACTATCATCATCGTCTTATTGCTCTTTATCGTGCTGTTGTCGGCACTTATCGTGTCTCTTTATCTGCTTAAGAGGGGTAAAAAGCTGCGTCTGGAGTTGCTGCGTCAGGGCAAGGAATTGCTCGTAGCGAAGTATAACGCCGAGCAAGCTAACCTTATGAAGTCGCGTTTCATAGCCAATATGAGCCACGAGATACGCACACCGCTAAACGCCGTGATGGGCTTCTCGCAGATACTTACCAACGAGCAGATAGAACTGACGGCGGAGGAGAAGAAACAGTATGGCGAACTGATAATGGTAAACGGCGAACTGCTGCTGAAGCTCATCGACGATGTGCTCGACATATCGAAGATTGATGCTGGCAAGATGCACTTCAATAAGGGTGAGTACGACGTTGTGTCGCTCATAAAAACAGCCGCACAGAGTGCCCTTGCCAACAAGAAACCAGGAGTGGACATCATGGTGGAAACCAGGGTAGAACACCTACAGATTGCCACCGACAGGGAGCGTTTGCTACAGGTGCTTGCCAATCTGCTGAACAATGCAAAGAAATGTACGGATAGCGGAAAAATCACAATCAGTCTGGACCAGTATCCCGAGCAGCGCATGATAAAGATAAGCGTTAGCGATACGGGTTGCGGAATACCGGTGGAGAAGGCTGAAGAGGTTTTTGAACGCTTCAAGAAACTGGATGCGTTCAGACAGGGAACCGGACTCGGACTGGCTATATGCAAGTTGATAGTGGAAGAGTTAGGCGGCAAGATATGGGTTGATACCGACTACACCGATGGTGCGCGTTTCGTTTTCACGCATCCAATGTAGATATAAAATGATCCGCGCCGACCGACGCAGATGTCTGCGCCGACCGATGCGGATGTCTGCGCCGACCGATG